>OIFH01000009.1_pt1 | contig 128238 bp, 97 predicted proteins | sample 1581951 | NCBI WGS metagenome assembly OIFH01 (sample SAMN04414075, study PRJEB24778) | human gut metagenome | material: faecal | host: Homo sapiens | reverse complement strand
TGTATACAGTTCTTACTTTAGGCGTGTCTTTTATTTCTATGCTTCCCGACCAGTTAGATAAGTTCATAGCTTATATCGATTTCAATCGGAGAAGAACGGAGTATATCGAATATATCGGATGCAAAGAGAAGGTTTACTTATTGGTGGCAAAATCACGGAAGAAAGGAGGTACAGGATGAAAACAAACAAGTCTACATTATCCCAAGTTAAAGGAATGCCGAACGCACCAGAAGCGGAACAAGCCGTTAACGGTTCTCTCCTTAGCTTTGGAGGCGATAAAGTATTTGATGCTATATCTTCCGATCTAAGTACAGACATGTTTTTTGATATCCGGAATGCAATATTGTATGAAGCTATACGGTCTCTTTATGCAAGCAATAAACCATGTGATATAGTGTCAGTAACGAATGAGATACGTTCGATGGGAAAGATAGAAGAAGTTCCGCCCCACTTCATCGCTGAAACTTTGAATCACGGCTACGACTCATTCCATGCTGTAGAACATGCTCTCATGATTAAACAGAAATATCTACAACGGAAAGCTATTGAATTATCCCATATACTCCAACAACAAGCCTATGATGATACGGAAGACATCGGAGACGTCCTTTTCAATGCGGGAAAAGCACTGGAACAGATGCAACAGAATTTGATTGGGAAAAGTGAAGCCCAATCATTCAAAGACATTGCACAATCCGCATTAAAAAACATAGATCGGAAAATGGGACTGTATAGCAGCGGGCAGCAGACAGGAATAACAACCGGGTTACAGGACCTTGACGATATGACTTCCGGTTTGCATGGTGGCGAATTGATTGTATTGTCAGCACGTCCGGCCATGGGGAAAACTGCCGTATCTTTACATTTTGGAAAGTCGGCAGCTAAGCAAGGCATTCCGGTAGTCATTTTCTCTTTAGAAATGGATTCTATAAGCCTGTATGAGCGTTTCATAGCTTCGGAATCCAATGTACACCCCAGCAAATTAAGGTCCGGCAATATAAGCCAAGATGAGCTACAGCAAATAGATAAGGCAGTAGGGGGAACTTTATACACTTTACCGATAACAATAAACGATAATGCGGCTATAAGTATGAGTTATATCCGGGCAATGTGTCGCATGTTCCACCGGCAAAATAAATGCGGGATGGTGATAATTGATTATCTCCAGCTGATAACCGAAAGTTCGAATGGAACTAGAAACAGAGAGCAGGAAATAGCCCGAATGTCCCGGGAGGCAAAGATTATCGCTAAAGAATTGAATGTACCTGTTATCCTTCTGTCTCAACTCAACCGGGAAGTAGACAAGAGACCAGACAAGAAACCGATTCTTGCCGATCTTCGGGAATCAGGAGCCATTGAGCAAGATGCAGACATAGTGATTTTTGTTCATCGTCCGGAATATTACGGGATTAGTATCAATGATTCATCCGGACGTGAGATTCACAACTATGGTGAATTGATTATAGCCAAACATCGAAAACGGTTCTGTCGGAACAGTCAAATTCAAGCATAACGGTTCCCTAACTAAGATATTTGACTACGATACGAAAGGTTATACGGAAAACAATCCCTTCTAGCTATGGAAATAAGAAATAATCTACGGACAAGTGATAGCGAAAGCAAAACAACTATCAAAGCCGTACCGGGCAAAAGACGGTCAGAAAACGGATCATCAAAAAACGACCGGATCAGGGAGTATGAGAAAATCCTTCTGCCTACAATGCAAAAAGTATCGAGGAAAGCGCATTTCCGGTCGTTTCAAGCTATTTATTCGTGTATGGCATGGAAAATATTCGCTTCGACCTGGATAATGCCTTAAAAACGATCCTTGATTGCTTGCAAATGGTTGAGGCTATTACAAACGACAGCCTTTGTTTTGAGATTCATGCGGAGAAACGGATAGACCAACGGAATCCGAGAGTAGAATTTGGTCTGGAAGAGATAAACGAGCAAAAAAATATATTCAGCCAAAATAAAGCGATTTAAGCCATTTTCTTTTGCGGGATGATAAGATATTCATCTTTGCGGAGCAAATCGAAAATATTGCAAACGTGAAAAGAATATGAAAGGATTAGAGATGGTGAAGCTTCATCATTGAAGGCAGAGTTTAAAAAAGTTCGGTGATTCTTTCGAATTAGTAATTCAAAAACAAGAAAAAACCGAATGTACTGTTATCGAAGAACCACACCGGAGGGAATAGTATATTTTGAAGTATTCCGATCCAATTTTTGGGAAGACAAAAAAGCGGGTACTCCTATGAATATTATCCCAGAGATTCACAGTTTGGCGTATCTGCATGGTGTATCAGAGACGGCAAAGGAGCAATGAAGAAAGTGTTTAAGTACATGAAAAGGACATTTTCTAATTAAATAAATTACTAACAATCAAAATTTTAAAGTCATGAAACAAGAAACATTTTCGGAGTAAGAAAAGATAGCGAAAACATCTTTATGTGAGAAGAGGTGACAACAACGAAGTCCTTATCACTAAAACAGTAAATGGGGAATCCATAACGGAAGAGAATACCGTACACCTAAATGCGGAAGAAGCCCGTAAACTAGGAATTCAGTTGCTAAAATTAGGTAGTGAAGAACTGCCAAAATCTGGAATAGACCTTAAAGCGGAATCTTTCGTGGACAAGATTACGGTATACAGAGGAATAAACCCGGACGAAACACCGGCCAATCTCAGCAGTTATCACCATTGATGAAAGTGATGAAGCCAGACAAGTAAGGGAAGATAGCGGAGAGGAGCCCGGCTTTTCCATTGAAGGCGAAGAACTGGAAAAACTCATTTCCGCACTGGCAAAGATTGTATAACCGATACCGGGTAGGTCTGCTTCGGATGGTCTACTCGGTATAAATAAAAAATATGCTATGACAAGAGACGAATTATATATCAATAACACAAAAGCCGATCTTAATAAGACGGATATTACTTTGAGCTATAAGAGTAACCTGCTAACCGATATTAGTAAAATTATAAGTAATAGCAGTTATACAATCAGGTTCCGAAACGGCAAAGAATCTGGCTTTGATTGAGTGTTCACATCTTCCCAGTTCAACAAGCCGTTATCCGTACCTAAAGCATAAAGGTACGTTATTACGGAATGGCATTGAGATAATCAAAGATGCAATTGTAGTATTGCTAGAGATTAATGAATCAATAGAAATAGCTCTTACCTGGGGTAATGTCACTAACTTCGCCAGTGTAGTAAACGATGGCAAGAAGCTAACGGATTTGGAATATGGAACAGTTGAGGGTACAGATTGGGTTGTTTGGGAAAATTGGGGAGAAAATTCGGAAAGATTTCCACGTATTGACTACGGGTTTAACTCTGATGATCCAAACGTTTGGCGTCATCCGGTAGTACCAGTATGGTGGATACTTCATAAGATTCAAGAAGAAAGCGGAGTGACATTTAATTTCCCGTCTGACAAGTTTACTGTTATAAACAAAATGATTATTCCTCTTTTGACAAGGAATGATAGTGAAGAATTATATAGCAAATATCCTATCAATTTAGTTGGGACCGGCATTGGACGTGATAACAGAGTAGTGAATTATTTTGGGCTTAATATTAACTTTAACGGTGATGATACTCAAAGGAAATATGGAGAAACTGTAGATTATCAGCAACAAAATTCAACCGTAAAAGCATATAGAATATCTTATGATTCGGATAAATCTCATATAAAAGGAACGGTTATGACCGTATTCAGGTCTACTACCATTAGCATAGATTATTTGACAGTAGAATTATGGATAGACAGAACTAGTATAGCGACGTTTCGTCCTATATCATACCAAGTCAATAATAATTTGTGGACAGTTGGGTTTAATATTGATTGTACTTTTAATATGAGTACAGGGCAAATTATATCTTTAGGATTATTGAGTGGAAGAGGATATTTTAGTTCGGCGTCAGATGCAGGATCCAATACAAATTTGAATCTTACATTATCTGCTAGAGGTGAAATATCTTTTGGTGAGAAATTCCCCTTAGTTCCCAATCTTCCGGACATCAAGCAAATAGACTTCATTAAAGCCGTTTCCTCAATGGTCGGTTTGTTTGCCTTACCGGATGGCGAAAACGGGATCAAGTTTATTCCCTTCGATAATCTGTCTGCAAACAAATCTAAAGCTGTAGACTGGACGAACCGTGTGATAATGGCTTATAATAGCGTAACGCCAAGAAACTTACAGTACACCCTTGATAACATTGCTCAAAACAACTGGTTCCGGTATAAAGAAGATGATAATGTCATGGGAAACTATGACGGAAATATCCAGGTTGATGATGCCACGATTGAGTACGAACGTGATGCCATCACTTTGCCTTTCTCCGCCTGCAGTACAAAAGGAGGCGTTGCTTATATTCCTCTTTATTCTTATAACGAGGAAGGAGAGTTGGAGTATAACAAAACAAATCCCCGGATATTATTGCTTGATGGCACGAAGGGAATATTCAAGGGGCTAGAATGGACTACCTTAATTGCAAATAACTATCAGACGTACAAAGGACTAATCAATAATGCAAAGGTAGTGACCGAGTATATCCGTCTTAACAGTATCGAGTTGCGAGATTTAGAGATGGATATACCGGTTTATTTGGCTCAATATGGTTCTTATATGGCTATCATAGAGATAAAGACCAAAGAAAACGATATATGCGAGTGTAAACTTTTAAAATTGTAATGTCATGGAAGAAAATGTAGAAGAAAAGATTCGGAGTATTACCGAACAGGCCAATCAAACTAGAAAAATGCTTTTAGAAGAATATTTGGGACATTCCATTTCTATGGAAGAGGCTATAAATATGGAAATACCGGACGAAGCTCTGGATCATCTGGGAGATTTGTAATTTAATGATTAAATATAAAAGACTATTGAAGATATGGCAAAGTTTAATGAAGAGACAATCAAAAGTGCGTTGACTGGGTATGTGAAACGGGCTTATAGATTATGGTGGTGCAAAGCTTATTGATTTTTGTAATGTAATGGGAATCGGAAAGAGTACCTATTACCGGTGGATGGAAAATGAAACTTTCGGGACTGCTATAAAAAAGGCGAAAGAAGATTTCAAAAACGGGTTGGAACGCAATGTTGTTTCTTCCCTCGCAAGGTCTGCTATCGGGTATGAATACGAACAAGTTTCTTCCGAATACTACATGGAAGGCAAGAAAAAGAAGTTGAAAAAGGAAGTTAGAAAAAAATGTCCGTGTTGAGCCTAATGTAGGAGCCGGAATATTCCTTCTCACAAACCTTGCTCCTGACAGATGGAAGAACAAACAGAACACCGAGCATTCCGGAGAAGTTTCTACCGGATTGACCGTTGTAGTCAAGAATCAGGAAGAAGCGGATTTAATCAAACAATTAAAAGAACATTAGTTATGTCTGCACCTAAAGGAAACCAATTTTGGAAGTTGAGAAACAAGCATGGGAGAAGCAAGCGTTTTGCTTCTCCTGAACAGTTGTGGGAAGCAGCCTGTGAGTATTTTGCCTATTGTGACAGGACTCCATGGAAAGTAATCAAGAATAAAACGAAAGGAGAAATAAAGGAAAAAGAAGAAAGCCCTACACAACGTCCTTACTCTCTGACCGGGTTAATGGCTTATTTAGATGTTAGTAAGTCCTTTTGGAACGATTTTAAAAAAGGTAGTCATGAAGATTTTTTCCGTAGTCATTACACGCATAGAGAATGTCATCAGGACACAACAATTAGAAGGTGCTATTGTTGGTGCGTTTAACCCCAATATAGTTTCCCGAATTATAGGTCTTTCTGATAAACAAAAGGTAACTCATACCATCAACAGTAAAGAGTTTAAAGACTTTGATTTCTTACCTTATACTCCCAAAGCAGATGAAAGTATATGAGGTTTTAGCATCAAGCCGCTTTCTACTTGCTACAATGAACAGAAACGGAGTGAGCGCAGATGATATAATGTATCTTGATATGTTCTATGAGTATAGAGATATGCTTGCAGAAGGACGAAAAGATGCCTCTGTTTTCCTCTACATTTGCCACAAATTAAAATAATGTTAACTATCATAAATTACTAATTTAAATTTAATTCTATGAAGAAGAACCTCTTTAACGTTTTTCTAGTGTGTGTCTTCTGTATGGCAGCAATTCCAGATATGTTTGCCCAGCAGATAAAAGTAACAGGTAAAGTTACTGATAGTACTAACGAGGGGATGCCCGGTGTGAATGTACAAGTGAAAGGTACAACCACGGGAACCATTACAGATTTTGATGGCAATTATTCTATTGATGTCCCTGATTCCAAATCTACATTAGTGTTTTCTTTTATTGGCTATGTGACCCAGCAAGTGCCGGTAGGAGGGAAAAAAGTATTGAATGTTCAGTTGAAAGATGATACTCAGACATTGGATGAAGTAGTGGTAGTGGCTTATGGTACGGCAAGAAAGAGTGATTTGACCGGTGCTACCGCCAGCTTGCGTCCGGATGCTAACGATGCTTCTAAAACAGCTTCTTTTAATAATCTGTTGCAAGGTAAGGTGGCGGGGCTGAATGTAACTTCATCTATGGCTGCTCCGGGAGCTGCCAGTTCTGTGACAATTCGTGGCGCTAACTCATTGCGTGGAGATAACCAGCCTCTGTATGTTATTGATAATGTCCCGCAATCTTCCACCGGGGAATTTGCAGAGTCGGCTATGGGTGGCGGTGATTTCCAAATTGCGCAAGATCCTTTAAGTGCTTTGAATCCTGCGGATATTGAAGATATCACTGTATTAAAAGATGCCTCGGCTACGGCAATTTATGGTTCCCGCGGTGCGAATGGTGTTATTATCATTACGACTAAAAAAGGGAAGGCAGGTAAGGCTAAAGTAAACGTGACTGCAAACTTTACTATTGCGGACGCCCGTAACCTGCATAATATGTTGAATCTGGAACAATACGCTGCTTATGCCAATATGAAGGCTAATTCCGGCGAGGAAAAGTACTATCCGCAAGCAAATGGCGAGATGCATTATGTGTATGGTGAAAACTTGGATAAATATAAGAAAGATCCTACCAACCCTGAATACTATCGTGTCTTGAGTTATAAGAACTGGCAGAAAGAAGCCTATTCATCCGCTTTCTCTCAAGTTTATTCTGCATCGGTCAGCGGAGGATTGGATGCAATGACTTATTATGTTTCGGGTGGCTTTAAGGATATAAAAGGTATTGTAAGTAATACAGGTATTAAACAAGGTGATTTGCGTGCAAACCTTACGGCTAACCTTTCAAAGTCCGTTACTATGGCACTTGCTCTGAATGGATCTATCAAACAAAATGATATGATGACCGGAGGTAATACGACAGGTGGTATTGCCGGTTCATTGGCACGTACAGTACTGGATACAGCTCCTTATGAAATTCCGGCAGACGACCCGACATTACAAACGGACATGGATGCAAAAACTACTGTTTATAGCTGGCGGGATGACTATGATGATATAACGGATGATAAAAGCTTTGGCGGTAGTCTGGATTTGAAATGGAATATTTGCAAATATCTTTCGTATAATCTTCGTGCCGGGGGAAATGTGAATATAAACGAACGTGCTCGTTGGTATGGTATGCAGCTCACTATCGGTGCTAATGATCAAGGTGTGCTAGCCATGGCTAACTTGAATAAGACCAATTATAATATAGAAAACTTATTGAATTTAAATATTGACTTGGCGAAAGGTATTCATCTGGGAGCTACTGCTGGTGTAACTTATGACGGACATACATTCTTGAATAAGAATGTGAAGGGTACTCGTTTCTCTAATTTTGACTTACGTACAAAAGGGTTACACCTTGCTTCTGTGAAGACTCATGAACAACCTACCCAAAAGGATTATCAGTTACTGTCTTATCTAGGTCGTATCAATCTTTCTGCTTATGATAAATATTTGCTTACTGCATCTGTACGTGCGGACGGATCAAGTAAATTCAAAAAGGGTAACCGATGGTCTTACTTTCCTTCCTTCTCTTTAGCTTGGCGTATGGAGCAGGAAGAATTTATGAAGAATATTAACTGGTTGAATCAAATGAAAATACGTTTAGGTTTTGGTGTTACAGGCAATCAGGGCATTAATCCTTATGCTACTTTCTCTGATTATTCACAAATAATAGATTATGCAAAAGCCACAGGGGATCAGATTTTGGCAATGGCGGTAAGCAATTTGCAGAATGACGGGTTGAAGTGGGAACGTACATCTTCTTGGAATGTGGGTTTTGATTTTGCTTTTTTCAACAGCCGTCTGTCAGGATCAGTAGATGTATATCAGAAAAAAACTAATGATTTGCTTATTTCGCGTTCATTGCCTGCTTCCAGTGGTTTTGCAAGTGTGATGTTGAATCAAGGTTCGTTGAAAAACAAAGGTGTTGAAATTAGTTTGAATGGAGATATTCTCCGTAACTTGAACGGTTGGAGTTGGAGTTTGGGCGGAAACATTGGTTTTAATAAATCAAAAATTGGTGATCTGGGTTTTGCACCGACAGATTTTGGAACCTTGAAAAATGTGCGTGGATATCAGGGAACTTCTATAGGGGATCATTTTGGTATTGCTAATCTTTTCATTGCAGGTGAGGCACCGGGATTGTTCTTCGGATATAAGACTCAAGGTATTATTCAGCCGGAAGATATTGTAGATGGAAAAGTTGCTTATACGGCTGCTGACGGATCAACCAAATATTATTCCAGTTCTGTGGCCAATGACTTGGGAGCCGGTAATATAAAAGCGGTGGATATGAATGAGGATGGTGTTGTGGATGAAAAGGATAAAACCATTTTAGGCAATCCGAATCCGGACTTTACTTATGGTTTCCAAACTCGTATTGCCTGGAAAGACCTGTCTGTCTCGGCTTCTTTTAATGGTGTGCATGGTAATCAGATATTGAATACGAATATCCGTTATTATACTCCCTCTCGGCAAGCTGGTAATTTGACACAAGAAGCATTCCGGAATATCTGGACGGAAGAAAATCATTCAAATCTTTATCCGTCGGCTACGGCGAATGTAAAGAACGTGGTTTATGACCGTTATATTGAGGATGGAAGTTACTTGCGTTGTTCGGATATCACTTTGAATTATACATTGCCAAAATCTTGGATGAAGAAAATCGGCTTTCAGAATATAGGTGTATTTGCTTCGGTTAAAAATGCATTTGTCATCACTAATTACAGTGGATACGATCCGGAAATCAATTCGTTTGCTTTTGATGGATTACGCCCGGGCATTGATATGAATGCATTTCCAAGCCAACGTTCTTATGTCTTTGGATTAAATGTGGCCTTTTAAATAGTTTAACCGATAATTTTTTTGTAAAATGAAAAACTAAAATATATATTTTTTATTAGCAGGTGCTTTGTTATTGGCATCCTGCGAATCGTGGCTGGATGAAGACCCGCAATATACGATAAATACAAAAACTCAGTTTAGTACTGTGGAAAATGCCAAACAGGCTTTGATGGGATGTTACGGATATATGTCGGCTGATAATGCTTATGGCCAGGCATGGCAGGAAGTAACATTTGGATATTGTGGTTTTGGATGGTCACAAACAAATGGCAGTTCTACAGATTTATTGGTCTCTATGGACGGAGGAATTGATGAAACTATAAACACAATGGCGTGGAGAGGGATGTATAAAGTGATTGGTGAAACAAATGCATTCATTGCCAATATTGCCGATAGTCCGTTAGAATCGGCTGATAAATTGCCAATGGAAGCGGCTGCTCGTTTTTTGCGTGCATTGGCTTATTACAATTTGGCAGTTACCTATGGAGATGTACCTTTAAAGACCACTCCCTCTGCTCATGACGGAGTAGCTGTTCCTCGTTCTCCTAAAAATGAGGTCTTTGAATTGGTACGTACTGACTGGGAGTTCGCTTATGAGAATTTACCGGAAAAAGATGATGACGGTTTTGCAACGAAGTGGGCAGCGAAAGCGTATCTAGGAAAACTTTATCATACTTTGGGCTGTCAGGGTGATAATACGGCTTGGGAGAAGGCGAAAGCGTGTTTTGATGAGGTAATGTCTAAATACCGGCTGGCGGATAAATTCAGTGATTTGTTTGTTGATTATGTACAAGGTTCTCCGGAATCTATTTTTCAATTGAATTTTGCACTTGCAGGTTCTACCACCGTAACCGGGGTAGCTGGCTGGTCGCTCCTAATGGCTCTTGTAATGGGCAGGCTTGGGACCGCATACGTGCTTCAAAAGCTTTGTATGATTATTTTTGGGCTACTTATCCCGGTGATCCACGTATTGAAAGCACATTCCTGACTTATTGGAAGTCTTATGCCGGAGTAGGAAAAGGTGAGAAACCTAAAGAGGAGCCTATAGCTTCGGCACGCGATACTGTATATGCATATCCTTATTTTACATATACCATTGGAGGAGAAGAAAAACCTGCCGGATGGAAGAAACCCAAGTTGTATGTAGGACGGATTCCTTACGAGAAATTAGCTGATCCGGCTAGTCCGAAAGCTGAAGAACTTTATGCTATGATTGCCGATACGGCTACTGCGACTCCCGCTGAAAAAGGGTATTTGAAAGGCTTGTTGTCTTTGTTGGAAAATGCGACAAAAAAGCCATCTACCAATACAAAGTCATGGCCCTATTTCAAGAAGCCGTGGGATCCTGAGCAGAGTGGTAATAACAGTCATAAGAATTTAATTTTGTATCGTTATGCAGATATGTTACTGATGGCAGCGGATGTATATAATGAATTGGGGCAGACTGATAAGGCGATAACATTTGCCAATGAGGTGCTGAAGAGAGCGCGTCAATCAGGAAACGCGTCTCAGCCGGCTGACTGGAGGAGTGGCTTGTCTAAAGAACAAGTGCGTGAGAAAATTTATTTTGAACGTATTTTTGAAGGTGCCGGTGAACCGGAAATGTATCAGAAAATGCGTTTACGCGGCACAGAGTTTCTGAAAAAGGCTTTTGAGGTCAACAATGGGCATGGAATTATTCAAGAATCAGTGGCCAATAATCCTAAACGGAACGGCAATTGGGGAGAACGTATTTTTAATGATGGAAATTTGAATGATGAAAATTTCTTGAAGAAAAAATTTATTGCTCCCGGTTCCGAAAGATGAGATAGACACCAATTCAGCTCTTGACTATAGTGACAATAATTATGGTTATACTAATTAAAGAAACATGATAGAACGCTTTATTCAATAGGTCTTTATTGGATTTTTCCGGATGCAGGGCGCACCTGCGCCTTGCATCTGTTTTTTTCTTGTCTGTAACCTGTTTCTGGACATTCTCAGATATAAAATAGTCATTTCCAGACAAGAAACAATAATATAACTTGTATCTTTGCGGATGTTAATTCTTTGCTTATTTAAATTTATGAATATGAACAACCTACAATCAGGATTATTTTTTTCTTTGACCGGCATTACTGCTGTGGCATCTCTGTCATCATGCGCTTCACAAAAGAAAACTGAGGAGCAGAAACCTTACAACATCGTGTATATAATGACCGATGACCATACTGCCCAGATGATGAGTTGCTATGACAAGCGTTATATGGAAACGCCCAACCTTGACCGCATTGCTAATGATGGAGTGCGTTTTACAAATAGTTTTGTGGCCAATTCATTGAGTGGTCCCAGCCGTGCCTGCATGATTACCGGCAAGCATAGTTGTGCTAATAAATTCTATGATAATACCACTTGTATATTTGATGGTTCGCAACAGACTTTTCCGAAGCTGCTGCAACAGGCCGGATACCAGACCGCCCTTATCGGAAAATGGCACTTAGAGAGTTTGCCCACAGGTTTCAATTATTGGGAGATTGTACCCGGACAAGGTGATTATTATAATCCGGATTTTATTACGCAAGACAATGACACCATTCAAAAACATGGGTATATAACCAATCTCATTACTGATGATGCCATAGACTGGATGGAGAACAAACGAGATAAGGACAAACCTTTTTGTATTTTAATTCATCACAAGGCTATTCATCGCAACTGGCTGGCAGATACTTGTAACTTGTCTTTGTATGAAGATAAAACTTTTCCGTTGCCCGATAATTTCTTTGATGATTATGAAGGACGCCCTGCGGCAGCGGCACAGGAAATGAGCATCGTGAAGGATATGGATATGATTTATGACCTTAAGATGCTTCGCCCCGATAAACAAACCCGTTTGAAGGCTCTTTATGAAAATTATATCGGACGTATGGATGAGGGGCAGCGTGCGGCATGGGATAAGTTTTATGGTCCCATTATTGATGACTTTTATAAAAAGAATCCTCAGGGTAAAGAACTGGCCGATTGGAAGTTCCAGCGCTATATGCGTGACTATATGAAAACAGTGAAATCGTTGGATGATAATGTAGGCCGTGTACTGGATTATCTGAAAGAAAAGAATATGCTGGACAATACCTTGGTGGTTTATACTTCAGACCAAGGCTTCTATATGGGAGAACATGGTTGGTTTGACAAACGCTTTATGTACGAAGAATCCATGCATACTCCGCTTATAATGCGGTTGCCCAAAGGTTTCGACCGGAAAGGTGATATTACAGAATTAGTGCAAAACATAGATTATGCACCTACTTTTCTGGAATTGGCAGGTGCTCCTGTTCCTGAAGATATCCAAGGTGTTTCGTTGCTTCCACTGTTGAAAGGAGAAAAACCTGCTGATTGGCGCAAATCATTGTATTATCATTTTTATGAATATCCGGCAGAACATATGGTGAAACGTCACTATGGTGTACGTACAGAGCGTTATAAATTAATTCATTTCTATAATGATATTGATGTATGGGAATTGTATGATTTACAGGCAGACCCTACGGAAATGCACAATCTTTATGGTCAGAAAGAATATGAATCGGTTGTGACGGAGCTGAAGACTGAATTGGCAAGATTGCAGGAGCAGTATAATGATCCGGTACGCTTTTCACCCGATAGAGACAAAGAATAAGAAAAATAGCATATATCATGAAATACGCTTGTTTGATTTTGCTATGGTCGTTATTTGCGACTATGGCCTTACCTGTTGACAACCTAATCCAATCTATATCTATTGTTCCCTGCCCGGAGAGTATTACTCCGGGTACAGGTTATTTTACTTTCTCCGGAAAAACAGACTTTACGGTAGAAAATGAGGAGCAGGCAGAGGTTGCACGCTGTTTCTCTGCTCTTTTTACCCAGGCGGCCGGATTTACTCCTTGTGTGAAGGTTGGAGAAAAGAAGGGAAAAATCAGTTTCCTTACCGATGACGCATTAAAGAGTGAGGCGTATCATCTGGAAATAACTCCCAGGCAGATAATAGTTAAAGCTTCAGATACAAAAGGTTTCTTTTATGCCTTGCAGACTATTCGTCAGTTATTGCCTGCTTCCATTGAGGGCACAGCGGTGGCGGAAACTGCGGATTGGAGCGTGCCGGCTATGACAATCAAGGATGAACCTCGTTTCGGATATCGTGGATTGATGGTGGATGTGGCCCGCTTTTTTATTCCGAAAGAGAATCTGCTTCGTATTATCGATTGTATGGGAATGTTGAAAATCAATACCCTGCATCTGCATTTGGTGGATGATAATGGTTGGCGTATTGAAATAAAGAGATATCCTTTACTTACGGAAATCGGTTCACGGCGTGTAGATCGTCCTGGAAAATCTTTTCCGGAGCGTCGTAATCCCCGGCAGGGTGAACCGACTGTAGAAAAAGGATTTTACACACAGGAGGATATCCGTGAGATAGTGGCGTATGCCGCCCGACATCAGGTTGAAGTGATTCCTGAAATTGAAATGCCGGCTCATAGTAATGCTGCGTTGGCTTCTTATCCGTTGTTGGCTTGTCCTGTGGTCGATAAATTTATCGGTGTCCTTCCAGGATTGGGAGGAAATCATGCGGATGTGATCTTCTGTGCAGGAAACGATAGTGTGTTCACTTTCTTGCAAGGGGTGATTGACGAGGTGGTGGAGTTGTTTCCCTCCAGGTATATTCATTTGGGTGGGGATGAGGCTCGGAAAACGCATTGGAAGGAGTGTCCGCTTTGTCAGGAGCGTATGCGACAGGAAGGCTTGGAGGACGAAGAAGCGTTGCAAGGTTATTTTATGGCGAGAATGAGTAAATATGTACAAAGCAAAGGGAAAGAAGCCATGGGCTGGGATGAACTGACCAATACCCGGATTCCCGACGGAGCAATTATTTATGGTTGGAGAGGCTACGGTCAGGCTGCCGTCAAGGCAGCGGAGCAAGGGCATAGGTTTGTCATGACTCCTGCACGTATCATGTATTTGATTCGTTATCAGGGACCGCAATGGTTTGAACCTTTGACCTATTTTGGGAATAATACATTGAAGGATGTATATAGGTATGAACCGATACAGAAAGAATGGAGTCCGGAGGTACGTTCCTTGCTGATGGGAGTACAGGCTTCTATGTGGACTGAGTTTTGCAATAAACCGGAAGATGTGGAATATCAGCTGTTCCCTCGTCTGGCTGCTTTAGCCGAAGTGGCTTGGACACAGCCTTGGCATAAAAATTGGAGAAGTTTTTTGGTAGCAATGGATAAATTCAACGAGCATCTGTCTGCTAAAGGGATTGTGTTTGCCTGTTCCATGTATAATATACAACATACGGTAACCCCTGTAAATGGAAAGCTACAGGTGAAACTGGAATGTGAACGTCCTGATGTGGAAATCCGTTACACAATGGATGGTAAGGAGCCGACAGACCGGTCTCTGCTATATAAGAGCCCGTTGATGGTGACCGGTACACAAACTATAAAGTGTACGACTTATAGAGCAGGTCGGCAGATGGGAAAAACATTGACATTGCCTTTGGTTTGGAATAAGGCTACCGCCAAACCTGTTTTAGGAAATACACAGGCTGGGAAGATTTTAGTAAATGGTATACGTGGCAGCTTGCGCCAGTCGGATTTCGAATGGCATTCATGGGAAAGCAGTGATTCTGTCGCTTTTACTATAGATTTGCAAAAGAAGGAGTCGCTTCGTTCTGTATCAGTGGGATGCATAACGAATTATGGCATGGCTGCCCATAAACCGGCAGATATTGAAGTGTGGGTCTCAAATGATAATCGGGATTATCGTAAAGTATCCGGTAAACAGTTCACGGATGGAGAGATTTTCCGTGAAGGGACTTTCAAAGAGGATGTGGTACTTGATTTGAATAAGGAAATTGGCCGTTATGTGCGGATTATTGCTAAAGGAGCCGGAGAGTGTCCTGCAACCCATGTACGCCCCGGACAAGAGGCAAGGATTTATTTTGATGAGGTAATGATAGAATAAATAGATATATGAGAAATACATTATTATATTTTTTGGCTGCTCTGGTTATATTTCCAGTAATGGCGCAACAACAACCCGAATGGCAGAGCCAATATGCTGTCGGACTGAACAAACTGGCCCCTCATACTTATGTGTGGCCTTATCAAACCGTATCTGATATCCGTAACGGAGATTATGAATCTTCTCCTTATTACATGAGTCTGAACGGTAGTTGGAAATTCCATTGGGTAAAGAATCCCGATAACCGTCCGAAGGATTTTTATAAACCGGAGTTTTATACAGGAGGATGGGCGGATATTCAGGTTCCCGGCAATTGGGAACGTCAAGGATATGGAACAGCTATTTATGTAAACGAAACCTATGAGTTCGATGACAAACTGTTCCATTTTAAAAAGAATCCGCCTTTAGTTCCATATAAAGAGAATGAAGTCGGTTCCTACAGACGTACCTTTACAATTCCTGCCGATTGGGAAGACCGCCGTGTGGTTATCTGTTGTGAAGGAGTGATTTCTTTTTACTATATTTGGGTGAACGGACATCTGTTGGGCTATAATCAAGGTTCAAAGACACCGGCCGAATGGGATATCACTGATAAATTGAAGAAAGGTGAGAATACGGTGGCATTGGAGGTTTACCGTTGGAGCGCCGGATCGTATTTGGAGTGCCAGGATATGTGGCGGTTGAGTGGTATTGAACGTGATGTGTATCTTTACAGCACTCCTAAACAGTATATAGCCGATTATAAAGTAACCTCTTCTTTAGACAAACAACAATATAAAGAAGGTATTTTCGGTTTGGAAGCTACCATTGAAGGGCCTTCTACTTCCATGACTACTTTTGCTTACCGACTGGAAGATAAAACCGGTAAGGCGGTTCTGCAAGGTGAATATCCTATCAAATCGAAGGGATTGAGCCATTTCTTGAAGTTGGATGAACAAAGTTTGTCGGATGTGGAAGTCTGGAGTGCTGAGCATCCGAATCTTTATACACTGATCTTGGAATTGAAAGATGTAACAGGTAAAGTAACGGAACTTACCGGATGTGAAGTAGGTTTCCGCACTTCGGAAATTAAGGACGGACGTTTTTGCATCAATGGTGTGCCGGTTTTGGTAAAGGGAACGAACCGTCATGAACATTCCCAATTAGGACGGACTGTAAGCAAGGAACTGATGGAAAAAGATATCAAATTGATGAAACAGCATAATATCAATACGGTCCGCAATTCGCATTATCCTACCCATCCTTATTGGTATCAGCTTTGTGATCGTTATGGACTTTATATGATAGATGAAGCTAATATTGAATCGCATGGCATGGGGTATGGACCTGCTTCATTGGCCAAAGATTCCACTTGGTTGCCTGCCCACATGGATCGTACCCAACGTATGTATGAGCGTTCCAAGAATCATCCGGCTATCGTCATCTGGTCATTGGGGAATGAAGCCGGAAACGGTATTAACTTCGAACGTACATATGACTGGATGAAGTCAGTGGAGAAAAGTCGTCCTGTACAATATGAACGGGCCGAACAGAATTATAATACCGATATCTATTGCCGTATGTATCGCAGCGTGGAAGAACTCATGGCCTATGCCCGCCAGACAGAACCTAAAGTCTATCGTCCTTTCATCATGACAGAGTATCTGCATACTATGGGTAATAGTGGCGGAGGATTAAAGGAATATATGCATGTATTCGAAACCGAACCGATTGTTCAGGGAGGTTGTATCTGGGATTGGGTGGATCAATCTTTCCGCGAGATAGATAAGGATGGTAAATGGTATTGGAGTTATGGTGGGGATTATGGTCCGAAGGATGTACCCAGTTTTGGCAATTTCTGTTGTAACGGGTTGGTCAATGCAGTCCGCGAACCGCATCCGCACCTCATTGAAGTGAAGAAGGAGTATCAATATATCAAATCGGCACTGACCGATCCTAAGAAGCTGACAGTGGAAGTTAAGAACTGGTATGACTTTACCAATTTGAATGCCTATACGTTGCACTGGCAGGTCATGGGGGATGATGGGAAAGTGATAGCAGAAGGAACTCGAAAAGCAGACTGTGCCCCTCATGAGGCTGTAACATTCTCTTTGGGTGCTGTAAAGTTGCCTTCTACGATTCGTGAGGCTTATTTAAATCTGTCTTGGACGCCTGATAAGGCAACTCCCTTTATTGGAACTCATGACGAAGTGGCCTATGACCAGTTTGTACTGTCTGCCAACAAAGGGTACCGTGCGCCGGAAATCAAATTGGCTGATAAGGTGAAGATAGATATTGATCCTGCAACCGGCGCTTTACGCTCTTATATATATAAAGGTAAAGAGATGCTTTCATCTCCTGTAGTTCTCAGCCTTTATCGTCCTGTTACGGACAATGACAGTAGGGAAAAAACAGGAGGAGCCAAAGTTTGGAGGAAAGAAGGTTTGGATAATATGATTCAAAAAGCTACTTTTGTCAAAGCATCTGAAACTGGTGGTAAAGCGGAAGTAGAGTTATGGAATGCTAAAGGCGTAAAGTTGGGAATGGCTACCTTTGTATATACCTTGCAGAGCAATGGTGCATTAAAAGTAAAGACAACTTTCTTGCCGGATACTTCTGCTGTTACTTCATTGGCTAGAGTGGGCCTGGCATTTGAAATGCCGTATGCCTATAACAAGGTTTCTTATTTGGGACGTGGTGAACATGAAACTTATATAGACCGTAATCAGTCTGGATGTATCGGAATTTACCATACAGATGCAGAACGTATGTTCCATTATTATGTGAAGCCCCAGGCTACAGGAAACCGTACGGATGTGCGTTGGATGGAATTGGCGGATGAGGCAGGAGAAGGTTTGTCTTTCCGTTCGGATAAAGTGTTTCAGTTCTGTGTTATTCCATTTACGGATTCTAATGTAGATAAAGCTACTCATATTAATAAACTTGAGAGAACAGGGATTATAAATGTTCACTTAGATGCGGAACAGTCGGGGGTAGGTACTGCGACTTGTGGTCCGGGGGTATTGCCGCCATATCGTGTTCCGGTGGAGAAGCATACGTTTGAGTTTATGATTTGTCCATTAAAATAACCTAGTAATAAAGAAAAATGAGAAAAACGATTCTAACCGCAGCCTTACTTTGTGCTTTTCTGGGAACTCAGGCACAGGAGTATTATGAGAAACACGTAGCTTTTCCGGCAGGAGCGACTACGGCACAGAAGATAGATATGGCTTCCCGCTTGGTGCCTACACCGCAACAGTTGGCATGGCAACAAATGGAATTCACTTGTTTCCTTCATTTTGGTATTAATACCTTTACAGGCCGTGAATGGGGAGATGGTAAAGAAGATCCGGCCATTTTCAATCCTACCGAATTGGATTGTGAACAATGGGTAAGAGCTCTGAAGGAAGGTGGCTTCAAAATGGCTATCATTACTGCCAAGCATCACGATGGTTTCTGTTTGTGGCCTACCCGGACAACCAAGCATTCGGTTGCTTCTTCTCCATGGAAAAACGGAAAAGGGGATGTGGTACAGGAACTCCGCAAAGCTTGTGACAAGTATGGATTGAAATTCGGAGTTTATCTTTCTCCTTGGGATCGTAATGCGGAATGTTACGGACAAGGAGAAGCTTATAATAAGTTTTTCATCGAACAGCTGACTGAACTGCTTACCAATTATGGAGAAGTGCACGAGGTATGGTTTGATGGAGCTAATGGCGAAGGACCTAACGGAAAGAAGCAGGAATATGATTGGGACGCTATTTTGAAGACTATCCGTCGTCTTCAACCTAAGGCAGTTACCGCTATCATGGGCGATGATGTGCGTTGGGTAGGTAATGAAGGTGGATTGGGACGTACTACGGAATGGAGTGCAACGGCTTTGATGCCTAATTCTTATCCGGGTTCTGATGAAGTCTATAAGAGATTGGGCATAAATGCTATGTCCAAGGATTTGGGAAGCCGTGAATTGGTATCTAAAGCATCGGATTTGTTCTGGTATCCTTCTGAAGTTGATGTTTCTATCCGTCCGGGATGGTTCTATCATGCCGAACAGGATAATCAAGTTCGTTCACTTGCCAACTTGGTGAATATTTATTATCGTTCTGTGGGCTGTAACTCTGTTTTGTTGCTGAATATTCCACCCGATAAACGTGGTTTGATGCACGAGAATGATGTGAAACGTATCAAGGAGTTGACGGAATATATAAAAAAGACCTTTGCCGATAATAAAGTTGAGAAGGGAAATAGGATATGGACAGCCAAAGTAGGAGATACGAAAGAATATAAGGTGAGGAAGAATACACTTGTTAATACTTTCTTAATTCAGGAGGATATTACAAAAGGCCAGCGTGTGGAAGGTTTTACAGTAGAAGTGTTTGCCAATGGCGCATGGCATCATGTGGGTGAGGGAACTACGGTGGGATATAAACGGTTGTTGCCTTTCTCAGATAGTTATGCCGAAAAGGTTAGAGTGACAGTTACGAGTGCTCGTGGAACCGTCAATATCAGTAACATCGGCTTGTATTATGCTGAACCATTGGTTGATAAAACAATGAAAGTAACCTTGAGTGATGTCCCGGTGGATGGTTGGAAAACAGTGGGCATGGATGCAGCCGCAGCCATTGATGGAAAACAGGAAACTGTTTGGAAAACCGAAACTTTAACTCCCTTGGTGGTTGATATGGGTAAAGAAGTGGAAATAGCCGGTTTTAGTTATGCTCCTGCACAGGAGGAGGATCTGACTGGCACTATCTATAAATACAACTTTTATGTCAGCCGGAATGGTAAGGATTGGATGAAGTGTGACGCTACAGGTGAATTCAGTAATATCATGCATAATCCTGTTCCTTATTTTGTACGTTTCGGAAAGACTTATCCGGCCCGTTATTTTAAATTGGAGCCTGTTACCGAAATAAATAATAAGGCAGTAACTGCTGTTGGTGAGATAGGAGTACTGTTGAAATAAATCAGATTAATATATTTTTTTATTTCAGGAGAAGTTATGTTAAGCCGGGTGAGAGAATCATCTGGGTTTTGACATAACTTCTTTTGTATATAGAGGGCATATGAAGGAATTAGCTAATAATCTGTTAAGAACCTTCCGGATTTTGAGAAAACGTATTATATTTGCATAAACATAACGGACATTCAACTTTTTGATTGATTGTAGAAAGCCTTTGTTTAATCGATATCACTTAAATGAGTAAAATTGAATATGAAAAAAAGCCTGTACTTTCTTTTTATATTAGCCTTGTTCTGTTTGACAGGCTGCAAGGATGCACTTGTCCCGAAACCTATAAAGCTCACTTGCAATATCAATACATTTGACGCTCCTATATCATGTATCAGCCGTTCGACAGCAGATGCGGATAAACTTTATATTGGTCAGGAAGACGGTTGTATCATAGAAAAAGTGAATAATAATTGCCAGACCTATTCCATTAATAGCAACCGGCGTATATATGATATATTGGAATATAGTGAAGATTCTCTGTTTGTGGGAACAAGAGATGCTGGTTTGAAGCTGCTGGCTAAATCCTCTCAGCAGACCCAGACTTACTACATAAAAAATAAGAGGATGAATTATTCGGTATATAGTATGACTTTGGATGATGATAAACAGTGTTTGTATGTGGGGACTAGTAATGGACTGTTTAGATTGAATTTGAAAGATGGTTCCACATCTCATGAACTTACTCCCATTCAACTAGGGAAATGTAGTAAAAACTGTGGGGTGAACAAGGTCGTGATAAAGGAAAAAAGACTATATGTGGCTAGTGAACAGGGGTTGTTCGTTGTCCGTAATCTTGAAACGGATTTTAAACGACCTGTTATAGATTCTCTGGTTACCAATGTCAGTGTTTATAATGATACGGTATATGCTTTGTTGGAAAATTCGGTTTTCAAGATAGCTCCCGATGGAAAAAAGACGTTTGTACACAAAGGACGGTGCTACTTGTATGCTCAAGGCCCCGACAAGGATGAATGGTTTATCAGTGCTAATTCTATACTTTATGTTAAAGACGGTTACACTTTAAAATATGATTTGCCGAATGGAGTCAGTACTATCGCCAGACAGATAGGCTTTATGGGGAAAGACTTTCTGCATCTGGCATGTAAAGAGGCTATGCTTTCTTTTGCCTTGCGGCAGAACTCGGCAGATTTAGACAATAATGTATTGGCGGTTAGTGATAAAAGGACGGGAGACTCCATTTTCTTTATTACCGATGATCTTCGTTTACATCTGTATAAGTTCGTCTATAATCATCCGGAATTCAAATCAAAGTCTTTAGGAAAGATTGAAGGTTTGGATATTGTGGGTAATGATATTATAAAATTTTTTGGAAACCAGTCCTAATACTTTCTTTCTTGCTACGCGTAAGAAACTTTATAAGATTAAAAGCAATAGAGCGGAGTGTCTTTTGCAGTTCAGTAACACGAAAGAGCAGAATAATATCACTTCTCTTTATTATTCCACCGCGGAACATTGTCTTTATGTGGGTACTAGGGAATATTTAGGTATTATAGATGAACAGCAGGACCATATTGTAACTTCTATTCCGGTCGTGTCAGATAAGGGGGAGAAAGATACTATCGACGCTTATATTACCGGAATTTGTGAGAATGAGGACAGTATTTATGTAACGACCTTGAACAAAGGATTGTATGGAAGGCCTTTAAACAGGCCGCAGGAATCTTTCTGGCAGATACGTGATTTATCAGGGTATGAGAGTGTTTATGGTGTGATAGTGAATGGTAGAAATAAATACTTGAATACCTCGTTGGGAATCGTTAATGAGGAAAATGCGACCTTGCTGCCAGTGAAACATGTGAAATCAATATCGGGAGCTCTTGAAAAGAATCCTAATGAGGGCTTTTTCATACTCTATTATTATGGCATGAGTTTTAAGGGATTGGATGATGTCGGTGTTCCAGAACCATTATTCTGCGATTTGGCTTTTAGCAAGCCTTGTATTGCCGTCAATGGACGGAAAGCGGTTTTGGGATGTAAGTCAGGATTATTCCTTTTTGATGGTAAATCAGGCTTGCTTCCTATCTTGATAGAAAAAGAAGAGATGTCCTATGCGCTGTATATCATCCTGTCAATAGCAGTGCTGCTATCGGCTTTTCTTGCTCTTTTCCTTTTGAAAAGACGGAAAAGAGAAACTCGGAAAGCACTGATGGATAAAAAAAGGATAAATCCGGATGATGTCGGGATGAATGGGGAGGAACTGGAAATGGATGTTCATGAGGTTGCCAAAAAAGTCAAGACCCTGTTTGATGCCTTGGGATACAGAAAAACAGAGGGAGAGGATAAGATGCGTCAGGAACTGAAACAGGTGTGTTTGGATTTTGCTGACAAATATCCTGAATTGGGTAAATTATCCTTTATGAAACGAAGGGGAAAAGAAAGATATTTTATAACGATACTTCTGATGATAGAAGATATTGATGCTACTATTATTTCAAGAGTGCTGGATGTAGATCAGGCAACGGTAACAAGACATAAGTATAATGTAAGGAAAGAAATAGAACAACTTTATCCTGAGGGGGAGTTTGATTGTAAAGTCATCAATCTGCTTTATGACCGTATCAGTTCAAGAAGAAAATAAGTTCATCTTTAGAGTTATCTCAATTTACTGTATTTCGTAGAGCCGGTTTCGTGTATCTGTTTTATTATAAGGAATGGCTTTTTGCCGGAAGTGCTGAAACACTTCCGGCTCTCCTTTTTCTCTCCTTTTCTCTTCTAGGATGTTTTGGTCATATAAAAGGAAGAAACGGGATTAAAAAGGTATTTTCGGGATAATTTCAAACACTACTTTTGTTTCCGTCAGATGCGGACACTCTGATTGTCTGTCGTATGTTCCGTAGATGATTAAAATGTTTTTCGAAAAACCAATTGAATTTTATTAATTAACCGTTTAAACTAAACTTTTATCATGAAAACAAAGTTTGCCTTACTTCTAGTGTTTTGTGCCGTTTCATTAAACATCTTTGCACAAGAGAAAAAAATAAAGGATAGAAGAACCAATCCCGAACTTTATTATTTGGAAGAATCTGAGGTTGCCAATAGTCTGGAGTTGCTGCCTCCTCCTCCTGAAGCCGGAAGTATTTTGTTCTTGTATGACAAAGCCCGTTACGACTGGGGGAAATTGCAAAGGGATACTCCTCGGGGTGAACAAGCTGCCAGTGATGCCCGTGTAAATGGTGATGGCGTTCCCTTTGCCTTTTCGGAGGCTTTTGGTATTGAAATAACGAGGGATAAAACACCAGAACTGTATAGGCTCATTATTAATATGAGAGAGGATGCCGGAGATTTGGCTACCCGTCATGCTAAAGAGTATTATATGCGTGTACGTCCTTTTAGTTTTTTCAATGAAATGACTTGTAATCCCGAACAGCAGGAAGAACTTTCAACGAATGGTTCCTATCCTTCGGGACATACAGCCATAGGATGGGCTACTGCCCTTGTTTTGGCAGAAGTCAATCCTGACAGGCAGAATGAGATTCTGAAAAGAGGATTTGAAATGGGACAGAGTCGTGTTATTTGTGGGTATCATTTCCAAAGTGATGTGGATGCTGCCCGAATTGTGGCTAGTGCTGTTGTTGCCCGTCTCCATGCCAACGATGCTTTTGTGAAACAGCTTAATAAGGCGAAAGATGAGTTTTCCAAGCTGCAAAAAGCAGGACTCGTTCAGTCTGCTTCCAAAAAATAATCCCCTATAACTTAACCATAAGCCGTAACTATTTAATGTAATGTTTTTCTTAGATGAACCGGACAAGCGTTTTTGCTAATCCTAAAAGCATGGCTATTGACCGGGTGCTGATGGGAGGAAGAATCTGGTTGATTGCTTTCATTGTGTGGCCTTACAGATTCTTCACTGCCCTCAGTATGACAAAAATCAGAGACCGATTGACAAGGCACTTAGATGGTTACCATTAAAACTGTATATTATGAAAAATCTTGTATCATTAGGAGTCTTTCTCCTGATATTGCTCTCCGTACAGGTAAATGCACAGGAACAATCAGTCTTGCAAATACGTCCTACGGGACGAATCTTAATGGATGGAGGCTTGTTTCATTCAGATAATAAAAACTTTGTAGATGGTGTAGCGATTCCTGATGCCCGGATAGGTGTAAAAGCAACCTATGGAAAATATAAAGCGAAAGTGGATATAGGCTATGCGTATGGAAAGGTCAGTTTAAAAGACATATTTGTAGAAAGACAATTTTCCTCACATGCGTTATTACGTGTAGGGAATTTTGTACATCAGTTCGGGCTTCAAAGTTCTACTAGTTCGTCTATGAAAGTAACCATGGAGGAGCCGGCAAGTAATGAGGCTTTTTTCAACAGCCGGCTGATGGGAGCTATGTTTGTGTATGACAAAAATGATTTTTTCGGTACAGCTAGTGTTCATGTGGAGAGCGAGGCTCTTAAGAAGAAATCCAATGAATTGGGTAAAATGGGTTATGGTGCTATGAGCCGCTTGGTCTATCGTCCTTTACATGATACAGGGAGATTGTTTCAGTTGGGTATTTCCGGTGCTTACGAAACACCTAGATACAATAGCGAACCTACACTTAACCATACTAGCTTTGACTTGGGGGCTAATTTCCCGACGCGTATTGCAAAAGTCAGAGCTGTGAATGCCTTGATTCCGGATGCAAAGAACCTGATAAAATTTACACCGGAGATGATAGCAGGATATGGTTCTGTGGCATTGGAAGCACAATATTATTATCTTCAAGTGAATCGGAAAAAGGATTTTAAGAATTATAAAGCGAGTGGTATGTATGGAATACTGAGAGGTTTGCTGATAGGTGGTAATTATAGATATTCACATACGGATTGTGGTATTGCCACTCCGGACTCTGGTTCGTTGGAATGCGTATTCGGATATAACTATACTGATATGTCGGATACCCGGTCCCATATTTATGGCGGGCGTTTGAACGATGTCTCTTTTACTGTCAATTATTATATCAATAAGTATATGATATGGAGATTCCGGTACTCTTATACTAAGATAACGGATAGAGTGGGATTTGAAAATCAGTCATTAAGTGCGTTTCAGACACGTTTTCAAGTGATATTTTAAATAGAGGGTCAGAGTTTCATTTTGTTTCAAGAGTTTGAAGCAAGGTGGAACTCTTATATTTGAAACAGATTGGGTGGCAAGAAGAATGTCCTTTTGGAGGTAGAGGGTAGCATAAACCTGTTACTGTAAGAACGAATATTGAAAAATAGCTTTATCTTTGTATTCTTTATACTAGGAATTAAATGAAAAACAAATGAAAGAAGCAACCATAACTCCTTTTGCAAAGCCGCTATATATAATGACCAAACCTGTAGGTGCGGTTTGTAATCTGGCCTGTGATTATTGTTACTATTTGGAAAAATCCAAGTTGTATGAGGAACAGCCGCGTCATGTGATGAGCGATGAATTACTGGAGAAATTTATTAAAGAATATATTCAGTCGCAAACCATGCCGCAAGTTTTGTTTACCTGGCATGGGGGAGAAACTTTGATGCGTCCTTTAGTTTTTTATAAGAAAGCTTTGGAACTTCAGAAAAAATATGCAGGTGGTAGAACCATTGATAATTGCATTCAGACAAATGGCACATTGCTGACAGATGAATGGTGTGAATTCTTCCGTGAGAATAATTTTTTGGTAGGCATTTCTATAGACGGTCCTCAGGAATTTCACGATGAATACCGGAAGAATAAGATGGGGCAACCTTCTTTCTATAAGGTAATGAAAGGGATTAACCTGTTGAAAAAGCATGGAGTGGAATGGAATGCCATGGCAGTGGTCAATGACTATAATGCAGATTATCCGTTAGACTTCTATCGTTTCTTTCGTGACGAGCTTGATTGCCATTATATACAGTTTACTCCCATTGTCGAGCGACTGTCTAACCGTGCAGACGGTCTTCGGCTTTCTTCATTAAAGCAAAAAGACGGTGAACTGGCTTCTTTCTCCATTACTCCTGAGCAGTGGGGGAATTTCCTTTGTACCATTTTCGACGAATGGGTGCTGAATGATGTGGGTAATTACTATATTCAGTTGTTTGATTCTACGTTGGCCAATTGGGTGGGACAGCAGCCAGGAATTTGTTCATTAGCTAAATATTGTGGACATGCAGCTGTGATGGAATTCAACGGTGATGTGTATGCTTGCGATCATTTTGTCTTTCCTGAGTATAAATTGGGAAATATTTATCAGAAGACTTTGGTGGAGATGATGTATAGTAAAGAACAGGAAACTTTTGGTGCGATGAAGCACAATAGTCTGCCACAGCAGTGCTTGAACTGTTCTTATGAGTTTGCCTGTCATGGGGAATGTCCGAAGAATCGTTTCATGTTAAGTAAAGACGGTGAACCAGGATTGAATTACTTGTGTAAGGGATATTATCAATTCTTTGACCACGTAGCACCCTATATGGATTTTATGAAGAAGGAATATCTGGCGGAACGCGCTCCGGCTAATGTGATGGAGTGGGCGAGAGAAAGGAGAAATAAATAGACTGTTTTCAGTAAGCCGACTGTATGGGACAAGCAAGTCAACTTACCTAGTTGTTTCAGTTGACTTATTTGGTCATTTAAGTTACTTTTTCATGGCTGTTTGGTTTAGTCAGAAAAAATAAAAGGAGCAAAGTCTCTGCGACTTCACTCCTTTTGTTTTTTCCGGTCAGATGAATTATTTTCCGTTGTATTCATCAGATACAGTTAATTTCTTACGGCCTTTTGCACGACGGCTGGCCAATACGCGACGACCGTTAGCAGTTGCCATTCTTTCACGGAATCCGTGTTTGTTTTTTCTCTTTCTGTTAGAGGGTTGGAACGTTCTTTTCATTGTATATACTTATTTTATGTTATTATTCACCATGAGTAACGGGCTGCAAAATTAGTGACTTTTTTGAAATAAACAAAGAGATAACTCATTTTTAGTGATTTCTTTTTGCGTTTTTTCTTGATTTACATTACTTTTGCACTCGAAATCACAGCTGTAAGTGAATATAATCTGAAATAATAATCAAATATAAGCAAAGAAAAGTATGATTAATGCTCAAGACATTAAAATCGGAACAGCTATCCGTATGGACGGTAAATTGTATTTCTGTATTGACTTCCTGCATGTAAAACCGGGAAAAGGTAACACATTCATGCGTACTAAATTGAAAGATGTGGTTAATGGTTACGTTTTGGAACGTCGTTTCAACATCGGTGAAAAATTGGAAGATGTACGTGTGGAACGTCGCCCGCACCAATATTTGTATATGGAAGGTGCAGACTATATTTTTATGAATCAGGAAACATTCGACCAGATTCCTATTGCTCATGACTTGATTAACGGAGTAGACTTCCTGCTGGAAGGAATGGTGGTGGATGTGGTTTCTGATGCTTCTACAGAAACAGTATTATTTGCTGATGTTCCGGTAAAAGTGCAGATGAAGATAACTTATACTGAACCGGGCCTGAAGGGGGATACGGCTACCAATACGTTGAAACCTGCTACAGTGGAATCGGGTGCTATTGTGCGTGTTCCTTTATTCATCAATGAAGGTGAAACGATTGAAATCGATACTCGTGACGGTTCATATGTAGGCCGTGTGAAGGCATAATCTATTTATATATGCATATAAAAAGGCGGAACTTGTTGCAAGCTCCGCCTTTTTTATGTTTCTTTGTACTTCTCTGTGATGGATAAAATCAAAATAAAGCAATGAGATATTCTTTTATTATACCGGTTTATAATCGTCCTGAAGAGGTGGATGAGTTATTGAACAGTCTTACAAGGCAGACAAATAAGAATTTTGAAGTCCTGGTAGTGGAGGATGGTTCATCTGTTCCGTGCAAGGAAGTGGTAGATAATTACGCTGACCGGTTGGATATATGTTATTATTTCAAATCCAATTCCGGTCCCGGGCAGACCCGCAATTATGGAGCGGAACGGGGGCATGGAGAATATCTTATCATATTGGATTCTGATTGTATTTTGCCTGAAGGGTATTTGGCGGCTGTCGAGTCAGAGCTTCAACAGCAGAAGGCGGATGCTTTTGGTGGTCCTGACCGTGCTCATGATTCGTTTACCAATATACAGAAAGCGATAAATTATGCCATGACTTCGTTTTTTACTACCGGAGGTATCCGTGGAGGGAAGAAAAAAATGGATAAATTCTATCCCCGTAGTTTTAATATGGGGGTACGGGCTGAGGTATATAAAGCGTTGGGAGGATTTTCTAAGATGCGTTTTGGAGAAGATATTGATTTCAGTATCCGTATCTTTCAAGGGGGATATGCTTGTCGGTTGTTCCCTGAAGCATGGGTGTGGCACAAGCGTCGTACCGATTTGAAGAAGTTTTTCAAGCAAGTGCACAATTCGGGTATTGCCCGTATCAATCTGTATAAAAAGTATCCTAAATCATTGAAAGTTGTACATTTGTTACCGGCACTTTTTACTATAGGAATTGTATTCCTGTTGTTATATTCGTTGGTTTGTAGCTGGAGTTTGTCTTTGCTGCTGCTTTTTGCTCTTATCATTTGTGTAGATTCCACATTGCGAAATAAAAGTTTCAAAATAGGATTATTATCCATCCTTGCTTCTTTTATTCAGTTGATTGGCTATGGAACAGGTTTCCTGAGGGCCTGGTGGAAACGCTGTGTGTTGGGGAAAAACGAATTTGCCGCATTTGAGAAGAATTTTTATAAATAGAATTTTACCATAAAGAGGTGTTTAAAGTGATGGACTTTTTTATGTATCTTTATGGTGGGGAAAATAAAGAAAGATGGCAGAAAAACTAACCATAAACCAATGGGCGGAAGAAGATCGTCCTCGTGAAAAGATGATGTTGCATGGAGTGGGGACACTTTCGGATGCTGAATTGCTTGCTATTCTGATAGGTTCGGGAAATACGGAGGATTCTGCAGTGGAGTTAATGCGTAAAGTGTTGAGTGATTATCATAATAGTTTGAATGAATTGGGCAAAACGACTGTAGATGAGCTGTGTCACTATAAAGGGATAGGTCCTGCCAAAGCTATCACCATTTTGGCGGCTTCCGAATTGGGAAAGCGCCGAAAGGAGGAAGAGGGAAAAGAACGTAAGGTCATTCTCAGCTCCCGTGATGTTTATCAATATTTTTATCCGTTGATGTGTGATTTGCCTATAGAGGAATGTTGGGTATTGTTGTTGAACCAGGCTTCCAAAGTAATTGACCGTATAAAGATAAGTTCCGGAGGACTGGCCTCTACAGCGGTGGATGTCCGTTGTGTATTGAGGGAAGCATTGTTGAAACGGGCCGTTGCCATGGCACTTTGTCACAACCATCCTTCCGGCAGTATGCGACCTAGTACAGAGGATGATCGGTTGACGGAACATCTTGACAAGGCGGCAAAAGTAATGAACATAAGACTGATAGATCATGTTATTTTAACGGATGGCAAATTTTATAGCTATGCTGATGAAGGAAGAATGTAGAAAATCATTAAATTTGCAATTAAAACAACGAGAGATATGGATGCAGATACCCGTTTAAAAACAGAAGAGAAGATTATAGCCATGTTGAAAACCGTATATGATCCCGAGATTCCGGTGAATATATACGATTTAGGCTTGATATATAAGATTGATTTGCAAGATGATGGAGAAGTAGTGTTAGATATGACGTTGACTGCTCCCAATTGTCCTGCTGCAGATTTTATTATGGAGGATGTCCGTCAGAAAGTCGACTCTGTGGAAGGAGTTACTTCATCGGTCGTGAACTTGGTTTTTGAACCCGAATGGGATAAAGATATGATGAGTGAAGAAGCTAAATTGGAATTGGGTTTCCTCTAATAAATTGAAAGTTGAGAATTAAAATTGGGGAATAAGAATTGCCAATATGTCTAAGTTATTGGACAAGGTGTTGTTTTTTAATTCTCTATTCTCGATTTTTTAATTTATGAGGTATTTAATTTAGTAAGATTATGAAGAACGTATATTTCCTTTCCGATGCACATTTAGGTTCTCGTGCCATAGCACACGGGCGGACACAGGAGCGCCGTTTGGTGAATTTTCTGGATAGTATAAAACATAATGCTGCAGCAGTGTACCTGTTGGGAGATATATTCGACTTTTGGTACGAGTTCAAACTGGTAGTGCCGAAAGGCTATACTCGTTTCTTGGGGAAGATTTCCGAGTTGACCGATTTGGGAGTGGAGGTGCATTTCTTTATCGGTAATCATGACATCTGGTGTGGTGATTACTTGGAAAAAGAGTGCGGGGTGACTATTCATCGTCAGCCGTTGACCTGTGAGATTTATGGGAAGGAGTTTTTCTTGGCACATGGTGACGGATTGGGAGATAAAGATGCCAAGTTCAAATTGTTGCGTTCCATGTTTCATAGTACCACTTTGCGAACACTGTTTTCTACCATACATCCCCGTTGGAGCATAGAACTTGGCTTGGAATGGGCCAAGCATAGCCGTCTGAAGCGTGAAGGTGGTAAGGAACCCGAGTATATGGGAGAGGACAAGGAACCGTTGGTATTGTTTACTAAAAATTACCTTAAAGACCATCCGGATATCAATTATTTTATTTATGGTCATCGCCACATTATGCTAGACTTGATGCTGAGCCGTACTTCACGTATGTTGATTCTTGGTGACTGGATACAAGATTTTTCGTATGCTGTATTTGATGGTGAAAATATGTTCCTTGAGCAGTATGTTGAGGGAGAAAGTCAATATTCCTAAAAAAAAGGCTACTATGCATCACGCGTAGCAGCCTTCTATAATTTATATATTTAACCAAACAATAAAATTACTTATTCAGAATAGCCAGAGTATCGCTGGCAATCATCAGCTCTTCATCAGTTGGGATAACAGCTACTGTCACTTTGGAGTCATCGGCAGAAATAATAGCTTCTTCTCCACGAACCTTGTTCTTTTCAAGGTCAATCTTCACACCCATGAATTCCAAACCTTCACAAACTTCAGAACGGCAATTGGCTTGATTTTCACCTACACCACCAGTGAACAGGATGATGTCTACACCACCTAGAGCGGCAGCGTATGCACCAATATATTTCTTGATGCGGTAGAAATACATCTTTTCAGCCAAAATAGCTTTCGGATTTCCGGCAGCAACAGCGGCTTCCAGTTCGCGCATATCGCTGGATACTCCTGAAACGCCTAATACACCACTCTTCTTGTTTAGTAAGTTGGATATGCCGGTTGCATTTAATCCTTCTTTTTCCATGATGAAAGTAACGGCGCCTGCATCGATGTCACCACTACGAGTTCCCATTACAAGACCTTCCAATGGGGTCAGCCCCATACTGGTGTCTATACATTTACCATCTTTGATAGCTGAAATGGAACCACCGTTACCGATGTGGCAAGTGATAATTTTCTTTCCTTTCGGATCAACGCCAAGGAATTCGCATACACGTTGTGAAACATAGCGATGAGAAGTTCCATGGAAGCCATAACGGCGCACACCGTATTTTTCATACAGTTCGTATGGAATGGCATACATATATGCATAGTCGGGCATTGTTTGATGGAATGCCGTATCAAATACACCTACTTGGGGAACGTTGGGCAGAATGGCAGAAACAGCATTCACACCTTTCAGGTTAGCCGGGTTATGAAGCGGAGCTAAATCGTTGCAAGCGATAAAAGCATCCAGTACTTCTTTATTCAGCAATACAGATTCGCTGAAACGTTCTCCGCCATGTACCATACGGTGACCTACTGCGTTGATTTCATCCAATGACTTGATTGCGCCATATTCCGGGCTCACCAATGTATTCAGAATGAACTCGATACCTGCGGTATGTTCTGGGATGTCTTTTTCTAATATTTTCTTTTCACCGTTAGGCAAAGTCAGTTTCAGGAAAGAGCCTACCAAACCGATTTTTTCTATACCGCCCTGTGCCAGGACTTCTTTGGTAGTCATATCAAATAATTTATATTTAATAGAAGAACTACCGCAATTAAGCACTAATATTTTCATGATGTTGTTGTTTGGAGAATGATTATTTGTTTTCTTTAGCGGCAATAGCCTGATTGGCAGTAATGGCAATCATCTTATAAACATCGTCGATAGAGCAGCCGCGTGACAGGTCATTCACCGGACGAGCGATACCTTGCAGGATCGGGCCGATAGCGGTAGCGTGTCCCAGACGTTCTACTAATTTATAAGAAATATTACCTACTTCCAGACAAGGAACAACCAGTACGTTTGCCTTACCTGCGATTTCTGATCCCGGGGCTTTGCTTGCACCGATGTGCGGAACCAAAGCTGCATCAGCTTGCAGTTCACCGTCAATCTTCAAATCGGGAGCCATTTCCTTAGCGATTGCCAAAGCTTCCACCACTTTATCTACCACTTCATGTTTGGCAGAACCCTTGGTTGAGAAACTTAACATAGCTACGCGAGGATCAATTCCGGCAACAGCTTTGGCGGTCTGAGCGGTACAAACTGCAATTTGAGCCAGTTGGTTGGCATCCGGTACCGGGGTTACAGCAACGTCACCCATTACAATTACACCGTTATTTCCGTATTCGGGAGCATGAGTCAGCAACAGCATGGCACCGGATACGCAAGTGATACCCGGAGTAGTCTTGATAATCTGTAAAGCGGGACGAAGTACGTTACCTGTTGTGTTGCGTGCGCCGGCCAACTGTCCGTCGGCATCATCAGCTTGATAATGAGACATCCTAGATACAGCGGATCGACAAACCAGTTTACGGGCCTCTTCGATGGTCATACCTTTTTTCTTGCGGAGTTCACACAGCAATTGTGCATACTCTTCTTTCTTCGGGTGGTCTGTGGGATCAATAATAGTGGCTTTACCGATATTCCCTAACCCCCATTGTTTAGCCAGGCTCATGATTTCATCGGGGTTTCCCAATAAAATTAGGTCGGCAACACCGTCTGTCAATATTTGGTTGGCAGCTTTTAAAGTACGTTCTTCAGTTCCTTCCGGAAGAACAATGCGCTGTTTGTTTGCTTTCGCGCGCTCAACGATTTGAGAAATTAAATCCATGATAATATATTAATTATGTACGTTCTAAAGACGAGTGTTGTTTTTCACGATGCAAAATTAGCTAATTTTGCAATATCTACATTGCAAAATCAATATTATTTTTGGTTTAAAGTATGCTAAAAGTGTATGTTATTGAACACCAAACGGGATGTTTCCTTAACTTTGCGCAGTTTTCAATAAGTATTTAATAAATTTATAAGGTATGATTCGTCAGTGCGCCATATTATTTGGCTGTTTGGCTTTGGGTGAATTGATTGTTTTTTTGACGGGTATCAAGCTTCCGTCCAGCATTATAGGAATGCTGTTGCTCACCCTTTTTCTCAAATTGGGTTGGATAAAACTGCAATGGGTGCAGGGGCTGTCCGATTTCTTGGTTGCTAATCTGGCTTTTTCTTCGTTCCGCCCGGTGTGGCACTGATGCTTTATTTTGATGTCATTGAAGCACAGTTTTGGCCGATAGTAATTGCGACAGTGGTCAGTACGGTTTTGGTACTGGTCGTAACAGGATGGGTTCACCAATTAGTTAGAAAATCAAATGGAATATTTAGAAAATAAGTTCTTTTTGCTGGCATTCACCTTCGGGGTGTTTTTTTTGTTCACGTGTCTTGCAGAAAAAGACTGGATGGGTAGTGTTAAACCCGATTCTGCTTACCATTGCCGTGTTGATTCTGTTTTTGAAATTTACCGGCATCAGTTATGAAATATATAATGAAGGAGGTCACCTGATTGAATTTTGGTTGAAACCAGCGGTGGTAGCGTTGGGCGTGCCACTTTATTTGCAGTTGGAGATGATAAAGAAACAGTTGCTTCCGATTGTTATTTCACAGTTGGCAGGTTGTTTGGTGGGATTGGTGGCTGTGGTGGTCATTGCCAAATTGCTGGGAGCTACTCCGGAGATTATTTGTTCATTGGCTCCTAAATCTGTGACTACTCCTATTGCTATGGAAGTTTCGAAAGCCACGGGAGGAATTCCGTCTTTGACGGCCGCCGTTGTGGTGGTAGTCGGTCTGTTCGGGGCGGTGTTCGGTTTCAAGGTACTTCGGGTAGGTCATGTGGGGAGTCCTATTGCGCAAGGTCTTTCTATGGGTACGGCTACTCATGCGGTCGGTACTTCTACAGCAATGGAAATCAGTGGAAAATATGGAGCATACGCTAGTTTGGGCTTGACTTTGAACGGAATTATGACAGCGATTTTCACACCGACAATTCTTAGATTATTAGGTGTGATTTAACAAAAAAGCTGTTATCTTTGTTATATATATAAAATCATCACAGATTAGAGGATTGATTTGATTTTCAATAGGTATGGTCATTGGGGTGAGCATTGCTTATAAAAAGTCTATCCGCATTCAGTAGTAACAGAGCATTCTTACAGCAGTCTGATAACTATTGTCACTTTGAATGAAATGAAGATTCTGTGATTTGTGGTGAGAAAACAAGCAACCCATATTTTATGATAGAATTTAAAGATATAACTTTAGCGGATAAAGACTTGATACAGTCCTTTACCTTAGGCAGTTTGCGTCGTAATTGCGACTTGTCGTTTGCCAATCTGTGTAGTTGGATTTTCCTGTACCAGACTAAATATGCCGTGATGGATAATTACCTGTTGCTGCGTTTCTATGCGGGAGAAGAATTGGCCTACATGATGCCCGTCGGAACTGGAGATGTGAAACCTGTTCTTGAAGCATTGATAAAGGATGCTGAAGAGATGGGGGCAAAATTGCGTATGCTGGGGGTATGCGTGGGGATGAAAGCGGATATAGAGGCGGTGATGCCCGGACGTTCACTTTTACAGAAGACCGGGATTACTTTGATTATATCTACTTGCGTACTGACCTGGCAACCTTGAAAGGAAAGAAGTTTCAAGCCAAACGTAATCATATCAACAAGTTCAAGAAGCAGTATCCTGATTATGAATACAAACCGTTGACTCCAGATCTGGTTCCCGAATGTTTGAAGCTGGAAGAGGAATGGTGTCGTGCCAATAACTGCGAGGAACAATTGGCATTGGGGGCAGAACGTAAGTCCATGACATATGCCTTGAACCATATGGAGGCGTTGGGTTTGACGGGTGGCGTGCTTCATGTCAACGGGAAGATTGCCGCTTTTACATACGGTGCTCCCATCAATCATGAAACATGGGATACTTGTGTTGAAAAGGCGGATACGGGAATAGAAGGGTCGTATGCCATGATTAACTATGAATATGCAAATCATATCGACGAACAATATATATATGTAAACCGCGAGGAAGACCTTGGTCTGGAAGGTTTGCGCAAAGCAAAACTTTCTTATCAGCCCGTTATTTTACTCGAGAAATGTATAGCAGAGCTCAATGACCACAAAAGATGAAGTGAAAACATTATGGAAACTCTGCTTCAATGATAGCGATGAGTTTACCGACTTATATTTCAAGATGAGATATAAGGATGAAGTGAACAGGGTGATTCGTGAAGACGGAAAGATTATTTCCGCATTGCAGATGATACCTTATCCTATGACTTTTTGTGGTGAGGTGATTTCTACTTCGTATATATCGGGTGCTTGTACGCATCCGGATTACAGGAAGCATGGAGCCATGAAACGCCTACTGAAGGAAACGCATCGGTGTATGTATGAAGATGGAGTTTTGCTGGCTTCGTTGATTCCTGCAGAGGAATGGTTGTTCGGTTATTATGCCAGGTCGGGATATGCTCCAGTTTTTGGGTATGCGGTTGAGCAGGTAAGGGTAGACAGATTACGCCCTGTGCCCAGTTGCCGGATAGAGGTATGCGAATTTCCCGGTGTGGAACATTATCATTATTTTGATTCCCGTATGCATGGGCGCAGGAGTTGCATTCAGCATCCTAAAGAGGATTTTCTAGTTATAATGGCCGATTTAAGACTGGGTAATGGCAAATTGCTGGTTGCCCGGGAAGCGGATAAAATAGTGGGGATGGCATTTACGGTAATGGGGATGATACATTATATATAAAGGAATTGCTGGCAGATACGGATGCGGTGCAGGATACTTTATTGTATGAAGCGGCCTATATATATAAGGTACAGCGTATGGATTATTTTATTCCATCGTCTGCCGATACTTTGTTTTTGGGGATGGCAAGAGTTATCCGTGCAGAGGAGTTGTTGAAGGTTTTCGCCCATAAGTATCCGGCATCCGAACTTTATATACATATTGAGGGGGATGAAGCTATTCAGGAGAATAACGGCTATTATACGGTACGGGGTGGTATCTGCTTTCGTGAGAGAATACCGGAAAAAAAATATCACACTTATACGTTGGATGGTTTTACCCGGTTGTTACTGGAAGCGGAGCATCCTTATATGAGTTTGATGCTGAATTGATTTTCATTACTGGTTGCATAGGTTGAATTTCTATGTTTAAGATTGATAATCTGTGGAGTAAAAATCCGGATAGGTTATTAGTCTTCTTTTGTCAGAATACGTTCCAGCTCTTCTGCAGTCAGTCTGAGATGGAATTGTCCTTTATAAGCCACGGATATGCCACCTGTTTCTTCTGAAACGATAATGGCCAATGCATCTGTTTCCTGCGATACGCCCATGGCAGCCCGATGCCTTAATCCCAATTCTTTAGGGATATTCAAGTCGTGAGATACCGGGAGAATACAACCGGCTGCTTCTATCCGTTTATGGCGGATAATCATGGCTCCGTCATGTAATGGACTGTTTTTGAAGAAAATATTTTCTATCAGTCGTTGGTTCACATTGGCGTTGATAATTTCTCCTGTACGGATGATGTCATTCAGAGGTACACTTTTTTCGATGACAATCAGTGCCCCCACCTTCCCTTTGCTCATGCTCATACAGGCAAGTACAATCGGCATAATATCCGCTTTTTCCGTCTTTTCCTGCTTGTTTCCCGTCAAGAAGCGGAAAAAACGTCCCAACTGTTTATGCGAGCCCAGTGTGACAAGGAACCGGCGTATATCATCCTGAAAAAGAATAATCAGGGCTAGGACACCTACACTGACCAATTTATCGAAGATAGACCCTAGCAGTTTCATTTCCAAAACCTGAGATACAATCAGCCAGATACCTATAAATACTAGGATACCGATGAAGATATTGATAGAACCCGAATCTTTCATCAGACGGTAAGTCTGATAAAGCAGATAGGCTACCAGCAGGATATCGATGAGGTCTTTTATACTAAAATCAATAAACATCTTTCTAGAATTAAAAATTGAAAATTAAGAATTAAAAGGCAGCGGAGTCTTTCATCTTCTGTACTATCTTCACGGTTTCTACAGCAGCTTTTACATCGTGCACTCTGAGAATATCCGCTCCTTTTAATAGGGAAATGGTATCCAGCACTATTGTTCCGTTCAAGGCATCATCAGGGGTTCCGCCTAGCAGCTTGTAAATCATTGATTTACGTGATATACCGACCAGTAACGGTAGTTCGAACAGGCTGAATTCTTCCAAATGATTCATCAACTGGTAATTATGTTCCACTGTTTTTCCGAAACCGAAACCAGGGTCCAGAATAATATCTTTTACTCCTAAGTCGCGTAATTTCTGTACTTTTTCCGAGAAATAGAGAAAGACTTCTTTCAACAGATTGTCATAATGCGGATTCATTTGCATATTTTGCGGCGTGCCTTGCATATGCATAATAATATAAGGTACTCCCAGCCTGGCAATCATGTTGAACATCTGCGGGTCCATTTCTCCGGCGGCAATGTCATTGATGATTGCCACTCCGTACTCCTCTACACACATCTGGGCTACATCCGCACGGAAAGTGTCCACGGACACCACACAACCGGGATGATAGCGATTGATGATTTCCAGTCCGGTACGCAGACGGCGCATCTCTTCCTCGGGGCTGATGTGCTCGGCATTGGGACGTGAGGAATAGGCACCTATATCAATGATGGAAGCTCCTTCTTCTATTATTTGGGAGGTACGGTTGATAATATCTTTTTCCGTTTGCTGCCGGCTGCCGGCATAGAAAGAATCGGGTGTCACATTCAGGATTCCCATTACTTGCGGATGGGAGAGATCCATCAGTTTCCCATTAACATTAATATATTTGACGGTTTTGGTTTCCATTGTTTACGGCTTGTCATTTAGGTCGTACAAAAGTACGCACAATTCTTGAGTTTTTGTTATTTCATGAACTATTTTTCAGTTATCTTTGTTGCAACTTAATTTAAAAGCAAAGCGAAAGATGGATATTTCAGCTTTATATAAGTGTTTTACGGAATGTGGCAAGGTAACTACCGACAGCCGTAACTGCCCCGAGGGTTCTATGTTCATAGCTCTGAAAGGGGAAACATTCAATGGAAATGCATACGCGCTTCAGGCGCTGGAAAAGGGTTGCCAGTATGCCGTAGTAGATGAAAAGAATATGCCGCCGATGGGCATCCGCGTATCTTGTTAGTAGACGATTGCTTGAAAGCATTGCAGGAACTGGCTAATTATCACCGGCATAAAATGGGTACCCGAATCATCGGCATCACGGGAACCAATGGGAAGACTACTACCAAGGAATTGATAGCCTCAGTGCTGCAAAAAAGATATGAAGTGCTTTATACACAGGGTAACTTGAATACCATATCGGTGTTCCTCTGACTTTGCTGAGGCTGACTCCCGAGCATGAACTGGCTGTCATCGAGATGGGAGCGAACCATCCGGGTGAAATCAAGGCACTGACCCGTATTGTAGAACCAGATTACGGTATGATCACTAATGTGGGTAAGGCGCATTTGGAAGGCTTCGGGTCTTTTTGAAGGGGTCATCAAGACTAAAGGTGAGTTGTATGAGCATCTGCGTTACAATGGCAAGCATATTATTTTCATAGACAAGGACAATGAGTATCTCACAGCTATCTCTCAGGGCCTTACCCGTATTTGTTATGGTATGGAAGGAGGAGAGGGACTTTATATCAGCGGCAAGCTGGGCGCTTGTGCTCCGTTTCTTTCGTTTGAGTGGGAACACGAGGGACAGAAGTTCGAAGTGAATACCCACCTTATCGGCAGTTATAACATGAAGAATGCATTGGCCGCCATTACGGTGGGCCGGTTCTTCAGTGTACCGTCCCGGCAGATTTGTGAGGCACTGGAGGCGTATGTTCCTCATAATAACCGCTCGCAATTGACAGAAACCACGGATAATAAACTGATAGTTGATGCATACAATGCGAATCCTACCAGTATGATGGCGGCTTTGGAGAATTTCCGGTTGATGAATGTCGCTCATAAAATGGTTATTCTGGGTGATATGAAAGAACTGGGAGAAACCAGTCATGAGGAACATCAGAAGATTGCGGATTATCTGGATGAATGTAAATTTGACCGGGTACTTCTGGCAGGAGAGGAGTTTGGCAAAGTGATTCCGTCCTTTGAACATTTTCAAGATGTGGTTGCATTGAAAGAGTCGTTGGAAAGATATAAGCCGAAAGGATATTATATTCTGATTAAAGGTTCCAACAGTATGAAGTTGGGCCAGCTTCAGGAAATATTATAGTTAACCGGTTGGCAGTTTCATTCACAGTAGGAGGATGAATGTGTCAAAAGTCCAAAGTAACTATTAAATGTGCTGTTTGCACCTGTATAGGTATATTGTCCCACCTGGGTGGAACTGCCATTTCACAAAGGTGGAACTACGCTCTCACCTAGGTGAAATGCCCATTCCACCCAGGTGGGATTTCTATATATACTGTATGGAAACATGAATGGTAAAGATCCTTTTGGAAATGATCCTTCACATAGTCTGCCTCTATGGTAAATGTAATTTGGGGCGTGATGGCGTGTAGTGCAACCTGCCTTGCCTTTTCATAGAATCTTTCTTCTTTATTATTTCTCTGAATTTTTCTTTAAAATAGATATAATAATCGGTTTTGACCGTTTTCTGACTCCTTCCTGCCGAATTATTATCCCGTGTTATTACAGAAATCAGTTACTTTTGCAATGTTATCAATAGAATTGCTATGAGGAACTTATTTCTACTAATCGCATTATGCTGTGTGGCTTTTTCTGTTCGTGCCCAACGTCTGGTTGAAGTGGGGAAAGGCTTTAGCAGTACTTCGGTAAATACTACTGTATTCCGTAATAACTCCATTGTGACGCATGGAAACACACAATACATTTCTTATTATGACGCTGAAGGATGGCTGATGTTAGGCAAACGCCGTCTGGGCACTGGGGAATGGATTTTGCACCGTACCCAATACAAAGGACATGTAAAAGATGCACATAACATTATCAGTATGATGGTGGACGGCGACGGCTATCTTCATCTTTCTTTTGACCACCACGGACATAAACTGAACTATTGCCGCAGCATTGCCCCCGATACACTTGTTTTGGGAGATAAAGAGCCGATGATAGGCAACGAAGAAGAGGATGTGACCTATCCTGAATTTCATTTGTTGGCTGATGGCGGTTTGCTTTTTGTATATCGCTCGGGCGCTTCCGGAAGAGGAAATATGGTAATGAACCGATATGATGTGAAATCCCGTAAGTGGGAGCGTGTGCAGGATGTCCTTGTAGATGGAGAAAACGAGCGGAATGCCTATTGGCAGTTGTATGTGGACCAATCAGGAACCATCCATCTTTCCTGGGTGTGGCGTGAAACCTGGCATGTGGAAACCAATCATGATTTATGCTACGCCCGTTCTTTTGACGGAGGTAAAACCTGGTATAAGACCAACGGACAGAAATATGAGCTTCCTATCCGCCTGGGCAATGCCGAATATGCCTGCCGTATTCCTCAGAATGCCGAACTGATAAACCAGACCAGTATGAGTACGGATGCCGGAGGTCATCCGTACATCGCTACCTACTGGCGCAATCCCGATAGTGATGTTCCCCAATACCGCATCGTTTGGCACGATGGTGTGAACTGGCACAACCGACAGGTTTCCGAACGCAAGACCCCTTTCTCGCTCAAAGGGGGAGGAACCAAGATGATTCCCATGTCCCGTCCCCGGATGGTGGTGGACAATGGAGAAGTGTACTATCTGTTCCGTGACCAGGAACGTGGAAGCAAAGTTTCCATATACTATACCAAAGACGTACAGTTTGGTGAATGGCACGTGAAAGACCTGACGGATTTTGCCGTAAATGCGTGGGAACCCAGTCATGACACGGAGTTATGGAAAATGAAGAAGCAACTTCATATTTATGTACAGGATACCCGACAGGGAGATGGCGAGAAGCAGGTGGAAACAGAACCGCAAATGGTTTATGTGTTGGAATTGTAAATAATGTGCTGATTTGCCAATGACCATGCGGCATATAGCGCAAGCACATTAGTACATTAGTAAATTGGCAAATTGATAAATTATTAATATGATGAACAAATTATTGAAACAAACCCTTGTTTGTGCAGGTACCTTGCTGCTTTCCATGCAGGTTGTCGCCAAACCTTCTTCCGAAGCCAAGGAAGTACGGGGGATTATAGACAAGGTAAACACTTATTGGCAAACGCATAACAAGCCCGAAGTCCGTTCGTTTTGGGACAATGCCGCTTACCACACCGGAAACATGGAGGCATACTTTCTGACCGGTAATGAAAACTACCGTGCATATTCTGAAACCTGGGCTATACACAATGAATGGAAGGGAGCCAAGGAAAAGGATAAGTCTAAATGGAAATACTCTTACGGTGAGAGTGATGAATATGTATTGTTCGGAGATTATCAGGTTTGTTTTCAGACGTATATCGACCTTTATAATATTCTTCCGGACAACTATAAGATAGCCCGTGCCCGCGAAGTGATGGAGTATGAGATGAGTACACCCAATCATGATTACTGGTGGTGGAGCGACGGTCTGTATATGGTAATGCCTGTCATGACCAAACTGTATAAGGTGACGGGCAATCATCTCTATTTGGATAAATTGTATGAATATATTGTATATTCGGATAGTATCATGCTCGACCGGGAAACCGGCCTGTATTATCGGGATGCCAAATATGTTTATCCTAAACACAAGACTTCCAGCGGAAAGAAGGACTTTTGGGCACGTGGTGACGGATGGGTGCTTGCCGGACTGGCGAAGGTGCTGAAAGATCTTCCCGCTGATTACGAGCATCGTTCTTTTTTCGTAAACAAGTATGTGAAACTGGCCGAAGCAGTCGCAGCTATCCAGCAACCGGAAGGCTATTGGACCCGTAGCATGATGGATCCCACTCATGCTCCCGGACCGGAAACCAGCGGAACGGCTTTCTTTACTTACGGCTTCCTTTGGGGAATCAATAATGGCTATCTGGATGAGGCAGTGTATAAACCGGTGATAAATAAAGCATGGAACTATTTGGCAAAGACTGCTTTGCAGAAGAATGGCAAGATTGGTTACGTACAGCCGATTGGTGAGAAGGCTATTCCGGGACAAGTAGTCGATGCTGATTCTGAAGCTAATTTCGGGGTAGGCGCTTTTCTGTTGGCTGCTTGTGAATATGTTCGTTATCTGGAAGCTCCTGAAAATCAGGATCGTGCCTACTGGTGCAATCTGCTTTATAAGATGGCAGCTCCCGTACTGAGCAATATGGCGGAAGGTAATCTGAAAAAGAATATGCTGGTAGAGGTGAGTCCTAATTGGGATGGACGTAACAAAGGAGTGACTTATATGGAAACCTTCGGACGCCTTATGGCAGGTGTCGCTCCCTGGCTGACACTTCCCGATGATGATACGGAGGAAGGCCGGATGCGCAAGCAACTTCGTGAATGGGCTTTGAAAAGCTATGCCAATGCAGTAGACCCTGCCAATCCCGACTATCTGTTGTGGAGAGGACACGGCCAAGCTTTGGTAGATGCGGCATACGTGGCCGAAAGCTTTCTGCGTGCTTACGACCAACTCTGGATGCCTTTGGATGATACTACCAAGAAACGTTATTTTGAAGAATTTACCCAATTGCGCCGGGTAGATCCGCCTTACACCAACTGGTTGCTGTTTTCTTCTACCATCGAGAGTTTCCTGGCAAAGGCAGGGACGGAATGTGACGAATACCGTATCAATTCGGCTATCCGCAAGGTGGAGGAATGGTACACGGGAGATGGCTGGTATGCGGACGGCCCTTCTTTCGCTTTCGACTATTATAGCAGTTATGTCTTCCATCCCATGTATCTGGAAACGTTGCAGGGCATGAAGGATGCAGGGAAATACACTCGTATTCATTATAAAAAATATTATGACCGCGCCTTGAAACGTGCTAGGAAATTCAGCCTTGTACTGGAACGCTTGATTTCTCCTGAGGGTACTTTCCCGGTATTCGGCCGTTCCATTCCTTACCGTTTGGCCACTATGCAACCCTTGGCGCTGATGGCTTGGTATCAGCAGTTGCCCGAAGGGGTGAGCAACGGACAGGCGCGTGCCGCACTGACTTCTGTGATGCACCGGATGTATGACAACACCGAGAACTTCAATGAGGCGGGCTTCCTGACCATAGGTTTTGCAGGCCGTCAGCCCAATGTGGCGGATTGGTACACCAATAACGGCAGTCTTTATATGACATCACTGGCATTCCTTCCGCTGGGGCTTCCTGCCGCACATCCGTTCTGGACAGATGCCGCACAACCTTGCACACAAGCCAAGGCATGGGGCGGACAGCCTTTCCCGAAAGACCATCACTGGAGTGATGATATACGCACTTGGGATTTATTCTGATTGTTTTCAGATGCGAATGACGCAGAGGTGATACGAAGTTGTTTTTTATACTTATCCGTATCATCTGCGTTGTTCGTGTTTAAAAAATAAAAGCTTTGTGTCATCTGTATCTGAAAATGGCAAAAAGATAGTAGCTTTGTATCCATGAAAACAAAACTTCTCCCTATTCTGAGATATATAGTACTTGCATTGCTTCTTCTGTGCATTGTACTTTGCCGTTTTTTTCCCGTCATGGCCGAAGGGTATGCTCGTCATATTTATCCGTGGCTGTCGGCGGCGTTGTCCGCTATAGCTTCTGTTTTCCCTTTTTCTTTAGAGGAGGTGCTGGTGGTCGTAATCATTTTATGGATGATTATTTATCCTTTTCTTAAACGCCGGAAGAAGAAAAGCTGGAGATTCATTGTGGGCAGGGAAGTGGAGTTGCTGGCATGGGTCTATATCTGGTTTTATCTGGGGTGGGGTTTGAATTATTTCCGTTACGATATTTACTGGCGGATGGAGGTGGAACCTGCCGGTTACGATGAACAGGCATTCCGTCGTTTCCTTGCTTCCTATACAGATAGTCTGAATCAGTCCTATACGGCTGAGGTGAAAACGGATCCTGAAAGGATGCGGCAGGAGATAAAGGAGATTTACCGGCAGGTTCCGTCTATGTATGGTTTGGCTCTTCCCCAGGATTATCAGCATCCCAAGCAAGTGTGGTTCAATCCGCTTTATTCGGGTGTGGGAGTATTGGGATATATGGGACCTTTTTTTTTGCGGAGTCGCAATTGAATGAAGAATTGCTTCCTGTACAATTGCCATTTACGTATGCCCATGAACTGTCTCACCTGTTGGGGGTAAGTAATGAGGCGGAAGCGAATTATTGGGCTTACAGGGTTTGTCGCTCTTCAAAGCGGCCGGCGGTGCGTTATAGTGCCTATTTCGGTCTGTTGCCCTATGTGCTGGTCAATGCATCTTCTGTGTTGACGGAAGAGGAATTTCGTGAATGGATTAAGACGATCCGTCCCGAAGTGGTGAAGGATTATGAATATAAACGTATGTATTGGAATGAGCGTTATAGTACCCTGTTGGGTGAAGTGCAGAATAAAATTTATAACCTGTTTTTAAAGGGTAACAACATTCCTTCCGGTAGAAAGAATTATGCGGAAGTGATCGGGATACTGCTTTCTTTGGAAGAAAAATAGAAACAGAATGTTCAGGCTGGACTTGAATTCGATTGTGACAGTTATAACTTGATCCAAGAGTTCTATAACAAACGAGCTTTATATTGTTGCTCCACTGCTACCACTTTTCATCGGCATTTCAGCAGGAAGGGTGGTAGCAGTGGCAGCAGAAATATAAAACTCTAAAGAAGAACTGCTCAGGATGATTCCAAGCAATGATCAGAATCCGCCAGGGAGTCTACTGTTTCTGTTTCACATAATCCGAAGGCGACATTCCGTATTCGTCCTTGAAACATTGGCGGAAATAGGCCACACTGCTGAATCCTATCATATAGGCTATTTCTGAAATAGTATATTGTCCGGACATCAGCAGTTCCACTCCCTTGCGCATTTTTACCTTACGGATAAATTCGTTGGCGGACATATCTGTCAGTCCTTTTATCTTGCGGTAAAGGGTGGAGTGACTCATGCACATCTTGTCGGCAATGAAAGCGATATCCATCTTTTCCATTTCCAGATTCTCTTCGATTATTTGCGTGATTTTCTGCAGGAATTCATTATCCAGTTTGTTTAACGAACTCACGGCACTTTCCTGTTTGGGCTGCGTATCGGCCAGTGCCAGCAGAGAGGCTATTTTCTTACGGGTTTCCAACAGGTTGTTGATGCGACTGTGCAGCAGCTTGGCACTGAACGGTTTGGTAAGATAGGAATCTGCTCCGGATGCATATCCTTCTTCCTTGTCTTGTAAAGAATCTTTAGCCGTCAGTAAGATTACAGGGATATGGCTGGTGCGCATATCCTCTTTTATTCGCTTGCAAAGTTCGATACCGTCCATGACCGGCATCATGATATCACTGACAATGATGTTGGGATTCGTGCCTGTGCCAGTTCCCAGCCTTCTTTACCATCCTTGGCAGTGATTACTTCATAGATATCTGTAAAAGAGCTCCGGATGTATTCCCGTATGTCGGCATTGTCCTCTACCACCAGTACAATGGGATGATTTTCGGTTGGTGTATCGGTAATGGTGGTTTCCTCTGCATCTATCGGCTTCTTTTCCATATCATGTTGGGCATGGATAGCGTTGGGATACGTATTCTCGGTGAGCAGGCGCAGCGTGAATGTGGTTCCCGTATCCACTGCGCTTTCTACTTTCAGGATTCCTTCGTGCAATTCGCTCAAACCTTTGACCAGAGCAAGCCCGATGCCCGAACCCGATGCCTGATATTTGCTTTTTGCCTGATAATAGCGATCGAAAATGTGTGGTAACGCTTCGGCGTCAATGCCATGGCCGGTATCACTGACACTGATTTCCGTGTATTTTATCTGGTTCTCTTCTACTGAACGGAGTGATAAGGTGATATCTCCCTCGGAAGTATATTTGGCAGCATTGCTCATCAGGTTGTCCAGTATGATGGTGATCATGTCCGCGTCATAGAAGATTTCCGTATCTTCTGTTTCGATATGAATGTGATAATTTACCTTGTTATTGGGATTCAACTCTTTGTAACGTAATCCCACTTCCTGTACCAATTGTCCCAGATCTCCCTTGGCCACAGATAATTTACGGTTCTGGGTCTCGGTCTTGCGGAATTCCAGTATGCGGTTTATCAGATTCAGCAGACGGGTGGCGCTATCATGAATGATGCTGATTTTGTTGGCGTGTTTGGGAGATAAGGTGGCATCACTCAACAGGTCTTCCAATGGACCTAGAATCAGCGTGAGCGGAGTACGCAGTTCATGGGTGATGTTGGTGTAGAAGCGCAGGCGTTCTTCATTCAGTTCTTGTTTGTTCAGACTTTGCTTGCGCTCCACTTCTAGTGAACTCTCTAAGTCCAGTTTACGTTTATAAAAACGGAGCAATGCATATAATGCGAAGATAAACAATATGACATAACCCAATTTGGCATACCAGGTAAGCCAAAGGGGAGGAGCAATTACCACTGTCAGTTGTGCTGCATTCTCGTTCCATTCCTGATTGCGAAATCGGGTTTTCACTTTAAACACATAGTTGCCGTGCGGTATGTTACGGAAGGTGACCTGATTATCTCCTTGGGTGCTGTACCATGCATTCTCAAGTCCTTCCAGCATATATGAAAATTCTACTTGTGAACTTTGTGTATAATCCAACACATTGAAAGATATGTTGAAAGTGTTTTGATTATAAGGTAGCTCAACAATTCTGTTACTGATTGGAACCGGTAACCGGGTATCCCTGCTTTCTGTCTGTTTATTATAGATAAAGAATTGGGTGATGGTAACAGGGGAAACTTCGCGTGGTGATGATAGTTCACGCGGATTGAAATAACATGCCCCGTTTTGGGAGCCGAAAAACAGAGTACCGTCTGGAGTGATGCAAGTGGAACCATCCATGAAATCACCCATAGGTATACCGTCATGATAATTATAATTGTAGAATCTTTTGTTTTTTTCATCTAGACGAGAAATGCCACCATTGGTGCTTATCCATATATAGCCGTCATGGTCTTCCTGTATGGCACGTACCTGTGTGTTTTCCAAACCTTCCTTTGCACCGAATGACACAAAGACATTAGGTTGACTTACATTTTTAAAAATAATAATACCTTCCCGGGTGGCAACAAGAATGCGTTTGCGAGAATCTTCCATCATATAATTCACGGCATTGGATGGAAATGAATGGTCTGTTGTGAAATTATAAAGCTTTTTATCATCTTCATCAAACACACATACTCCTTTGCCGAATGTTCCTACCCATAATTTCCCGTTTTTGTCCCGTATGATACCGTGTACCATAATATCGGGTAACTGGGCGTTTAATTCTTTCTCGTACGACAATTGGTTATTAAAATAAGAATAAATTCCCGTTTGGGTACCTATCCATATCTTGCCGTTTATATCCTCACTGAAGGAGCAGATATCGAGGAACTCCGAGCCTTTATCTCCTATCCGGGTGATACGTCCGTCTTTGGGAGTATAAAGCAATATGCCATTTTTATAAGTGCCTAGCCACAGTCGTTCTTGTTTGTCTTGGTAAATCACATTGATATGTGTTTGTGGGTGCAGCCGGCATTCGTGTAAAGAGAAGTTTTTGGTTTTCTTTCCTTTTTCATAAATTCCTAATTCACCTTCTCCTCCCAGCCATATTTGGTGATTATCTGCCCATAATCCCCATACTTGTTTATTATTGATCTTACCTTGTTTTTCAATAGTATAGGCAATGGTGTTGAATAATGGCTGTGCATAACTGATAAAATCCACTCCACCGCGGTAGTTGCCAATCCAAATATTTCCGAATGAATCTTGTATGATGCTTCGTGCATTGGGTCCGGATAATCCATGGTTGTCATTCGTTACCGTAATATTGGAGAATGTAATCTTTTCTGGAGATATAAATGTATTTTCCCTGAGATTGAGAATACTCACTCCTCCCATGTTGGTACATATCCATAGAGTGCCGTCTTTCATTTGTTTGATATCAAGAATCTGATCTGACAATAATGAGTTTTCATTTCCTTCTATGTGTTTGAATGTGATGAATTTTTCGCTTTGCGGATTGAAAAGTGCCAGACCGTTGTTGGTGCCTACCCATACATTCTTATTCTTGTCTATGCATAGAGCGCGTACTTCATTATCGGGAATGCTATAAGGATTATTGGGGTCATGCTGATAATTTTTTGCAGTACGGTCTTTAAGGGATACAATGCTTAATCCTCTGAGATGATGGCCAATGTACAGATTGCCGTTACCGTCTTCTTTTGATACCCAGTTATTACCTTCCAGACCTTTTACATTCTTAGAAGAATAGGGGGTAAACAGTTTGGTTTTCCGATCATAAGTAATCAACTCCGAAATGATAATGTGTGTCCATAAGCCGCTGTCGGCAGCAACAGATAAGTCTGTGATATCATTACTGAGCATATAATTGCCCGTGGCAGGAATGCGTGATATGGTTTCTGTTTCATAATCAAAATAACAAAGTCCATCTCGTTGTGTGCCTATCCAGACTTTGTTTTCATAGGGGTCTGCAAGTACGACATTCAGTTCGTTACCACTCAATCCTGAATTATTCTTGGTATAGATGTTGAATTGACGTCCATCAAACCTGTTAAGACCAGATTCGGTTGCTATCCATAAGTAACCCTTTTTATCTTGAGTGACACTGACTACATAATTGCTGGACATACCGTCTTCCACTCCTAGGCGTTTGATAACATAAGGTTGTGCAGATGCATGGAACAGATAAATAAAACTTAATAATAATGAGATTGAAAATGAATATGTGTGTTTCATATAAAGGTACTTTTATGAGTACAAATATATAGTATTTTCTAAAATATTTCTGTTAATGTACATGACATATTCAGCATACGACAACTAAAAACTCGTTATGAACGATTTTTATATCCTTCTTGCTCAGTTTTTCTCTACTTGTCTTTTACAATATTTTTATATTTGTCTCGGGAAAATAAAACAGATTAAAAATTCTAATGCTTATGAAAACATAGACTTAGGTTCTTTGCAGGTTTGGTCCGGATGCCTTTATATACAATTCGGAGTTAGGAATGAGAGTTTATTACCTTAATTAAATCTAATTATAAAAGAAAGACGATGAAAGAAAATTCGTTTAAAAGAAATCGAAAGGCTATGATGGCTTTGCTGCTTTGCACAGGTTTCATTGTAACTCAGCCAATTAGTGTTATGGCTGAAGAGATTATGATTTTTGCTCAAACTGCTCAGCAACAAAAACAATCCGTTTCAGGAGTTATTAAAGATGCTACGGGGGAACCTGTAATTGGTGCTAGTGTGCTAGAGAAGGGGACTACGAATGGTACAATTACCGATTTTGATGGTAGATTTACGTTGAATGTAATTCCTGGCACTACACTAATAATCTCTTATATTGGTTATAAGACGATAGAAATGAAAACTGTAGCAGGACAACCAATAAATTTAACATTGATTGAGGACAGCGAAATGTTGGAAGAAGTGGTAGTGGTAGGTTACGGTACAATGCGTAAGAAAGACTTGACAGGTTCGGTAGTACAAATTAACCCTTCCAAGATTGCTGATCAAAATCCGACTTCTGTTCAAGATGTTTTGCGCGGTACACCAGGATTGCAAATAGGTTATGATGCATCGGCTAAAGGTAGTGATGCTTCTATTTTGCTACGTGGACAGAATTCTTTAGGTACCAATGCAAGCCCAATGATTGTATTGGACGGTATGGCTTTTTATGGTGAACTTTCTGAAATTAATCCTGATGATATTGCACAAATTGATGTGTTGAAGGATGCTTCTTCTGCTGCTATTTATGGTGCTAAAGCTGCTGCCGGTGTCATTATTATCACGACAAAGAAAGGTAAGGAGGGTAAGCCGGTTATTAATGTAGGTGCTAATCTTTCGGTTTCTAGAAAATCAGATTATCGCGATTATTTTGATGCGGCTGGTTATTTGAAATTTCATCAGGACTGGCGTAAAATGTATTATACGTATGGACAGGGTGAGGATGGTTTGTATGACTACTATCAAGCAAAAGATGGTAGTGGTAATTTGTTATATCCAGCTGGTTATTATGATGACCCCCGTACCTTGACAGAAGCAGAACAGAAAGCATGGGCTTCCAATATAGGTGTCAGTGGTATTGGTCTTAGTGAAGGTGAATCCATGCTTGGTCTGTTTGCCCGTCGTTTAGAATTCAATAATTCTCCGATGATGATGGAAAATTTTTTGAATGGTCGTATGGTTGATTGGAATGATGCTACTTTCCGCACTGGTTTCAATCAAGATTATAATGCAAGTATTTCGGGAGCTACTGAACGTGTGAATTATTACTTTTCATTAGGTTACATTAATAATGAAGGAGCTGTACAGGGTAATGAATACAATGCTTTCCGTTCTAACATGAAAATCAATGCGAAGATTACAGATTGGTTGGAGGTAGGAGCGAATGTTAATTTCCAGGACCGTTCGGATGGAGATATTCAAGTATCTCTTGGAAGTAATTATTGGGATAATAATATGTTGCGTAATTCTCCATATGCTTCCATGTATGATAACAATGGTAATTATGAGCAATATCCTATGTCTGGTTTGCCTACCAATGGTGGGTACAATTACTACTTTGATCGTCAGTATTACGATTTGGAAAAGGGGTATACCGTATTAAATACTATTTTTAATGCAAAAATTACTTTGCCAGCAGGTTTTTCTTATCAATTCAATATTGCTCCTCGTTATCAGTGGTTCTATGACCGTTATTGGATGTCTGCTGATTTGCCTAATGCATCTGCTGCTGATCGAGGTGTGAATCGTGGTTGGTCGAAAAATTTTGATTGGAATTTGAACAACACCATTACATGGGACAAGATATTTGGCGAGCATCATTTCACCGCAACCTTAGTACAAGAGGCTGAAGAACACCGATATTGGAGTGACAATGTTAATGCACGTAACATCACGCCGAGTGATGCTCTAGGTTTCCATTATACGCAAGGGGCTAACAAGACTCAGAGTGGCTTTAGTACTAATGATACTCATTATACTGCTGCTTCCTATTTGGGGCGTTTATTCTATAGCTTCAAGGATCGTTATATGTTTACAGGAACATTCCGTCGTGACGGTTATTCCGGTTTCGGTTCTAATAATCCTTGGGGTAACTTTGGATCTGTTGGGCTTAGCTGGGTATTCTCTGAAGAAAACTTTATGTCTGATGCTCACGATTGGATGGATATGGGTAAGTTGCGTTTGTCTTGGGGAACTAATGGTAACCGTGAATTTGGAGATGTTTACTCTACGTTGTCTAATTTGTCACTGGCAGGTGGAAGTATGGTATATTACCAAAATGGTAACTCGAACGTTGTCAATCCACTTTATATGAGTCGTTTGGCTGCACCTAATTTAGAATGGGAAAAGACTAAAGCGTGGAATATCGGTTTGGATTTTTCATTTTTGAATGGAAGACTTACTGCTAACATGGATTATTATTTGAAGAAAACAACAGACATGATAATGAGCCAGCGTTTGCCGAGTTTTTCTGGCTTCGGTTCCATCATGGCCAATTTGGGTGAAGTACAGAACCAAGGCTTTGAAATCGCTTTGAATTCTACAAATATTCAAAATAGGAATTTTACATGGAATACTTCCGTAGGATTTTCTATTAATAAGAATAAAATTAACCATATCTACTATGATTATGACGAGAATGATGTAGAGAAGGATGATACCTCCAATGGTTGGTTCATCGGTCAGGCAATCGGTACTATATGGTATTATGAAACCGATGGAGTTTGGCAGAATACTCCTGAAGACATTGCTTCTGCTGCTTTGGTAGGGCAGAAACCGGGTGATCCGAAAGTGGTGAATCACTATACTGAAGATGACCGGATTTTGGAAGATGGTACTCGCATACCTGTCTACAATGATAATGATAAGGTTTATCAAGGGACTACAGCTCCTCCTGTTTACTGGAATTTACGTAACGATTTCACTTTGTGGAAGGATTTGACTCTTTCTGTTTCATTATACTCTTATATGGGACACAAGAGCCGTGCTGGTTATTGGTTGAATCAGGAGAACGGAGGGTCACAGGTAACTAACGGCTTTAATGTGGCAGCTCGTAAATATTGGACTCCTGATAATCCGACTAATGATTATTGTCGTTTGAATGCTGCAGGTCCCAATACGGGGCTGGCTAATGGTGTAGATAAAGTTTACAACCGTAGTTTCGTTCGTTTGGATGACATAACTTTGGGTTATACTTTGCCACAGAAATGGACTAGGAAATTTATGATAGACCGCATCCGTCTTACTGCAAGTTGTAAAAAACGTCTGCACCTTTGATAATTGGGAATATGGTGATCCCGAAACTGGCGGATTGGCTACACGCACTTTTAACTTTGGTATTAATGTAACACTCTAATTTCTGAAAAATATTATGAAAACAAGCAATATGATATTTACAAAAGCATGTATGGTACTGGCTGCGACTGCTTTGGTGAACGTTAGCTGTACGGATGATTTTTTGAAACAGGACCCTTTATCGTTTTACAATCCCGAAAATACTTACACAACAGAATCTGGTTTGCAATCAGCCTTGGCTATGTGTGATTATGGCTTGAAAGAAATGCTGATGGACGGAAATAGTAACGTGATGCCTATGGCTTCCCTTTATTTCATGACAGATATTGGTCTGTATGGGAAAACCGATGCGGGCGATATGCAAGACGATTTTGCCAATAAGATAACTCCGACATCCGGTATGAAAGGTGGTGGGGATGAGAATGCTATGTCACGTTTCTGGGACCGCACATGGAATAGTGTGACTTTTGCAAATACTATTATCTCCAATGTAGGTAAAGTAGAAGGGTTGGATCCCACTTTGCGCGATGAATATTTAGGACGTGCTTACTTTCATCGCGCCTATGCCTACTATCACGGTGTATTATTGTTTGGCGATATACCTTTAATTACGAAGCTGATTGAAGTACCTAAACAAAACTATAAATCCACGAGTAAAGAGGCAATCTTCCAAATGTTGGTGCATGATTTGGAATTCGCTGTAAAACATGTGTCTCCACAGAAAGAGATCGGTTATATAGGTACTGTCAACCAAGAAGCATGTAAGCAATTGCTTATCAAGTGTTATTTAGTTGTAGGTGAATATCAGAAAGCTGAACAATTAGCTACCGATTTGATTAACAATCATGGTTTGGCTTTAATGAATGCTCCGTTTGGAACGAATGTTTCTTCTGGTAATCCGGAAACATGGCCGGTAGAACGTAATGTAATTTGGGATTTGCATCGTGGAGTAAATATAACTGATGCTTCTAATACGGAAATGATTATGCCTATTTTGAATTATTATGCTGAAGGTTTCATCTCCTATCCGCAGATGCGAGCTATGTGTGTGCATTGGAGTAATGGTATTATCCGTGATCCTCATAACTTAGGATCTCCAACTTATAATTATGCACGTACTGCTGGGGAATATGATGCGAAATTAGATTGGGTACGCGCTATGGGACGTGGTATTGGTTGTTTCCGCACTTCTTATCATTATAATCAGACCATTTGGAATTATGATGGTGAAACAGATTGGCAGGATATGCGTCATAATCGAGAAATAGGTAATTGGATGGAAATGACGGATCTTAAATACAATAATCCAAATTCTGCTTATTATGGGAAAAACATGATGCTTTATGCACCAGAAGATTATTATGATCCGGAATCAGGTGATTTGTTGGTGAGAAAAGGGGATTTGCTTTGTTCTGATACTATTCGTAGTTGGTTCCCGACCCCATTGTACAAAGTATATATACTTGATCAAAATGCTGAAGAAAATATGGGGGCTAATCAGTTTAATGGAGCAACCAAGGGCAATAGTGTGTCTAATGGTAATCTATACTTGTTCCGTTTGGCAGAAACTTACTTACTTCGCGCTGAGGCTAAGTTCTACCAAGGTAACCCGATTGGCGCTGCAGAGGATGTGAACGTAGTTCGTCGTCGTGCTAATGCCAAAAAGATGTTTACTACTGTAACTATCGGTGACATTGCTGATGAACGTGCTCGGGAATTGTATTTGGAAGAATGGAGACAGCCTGAATTGACTCGTATTTCTTGGTGTCTTGCTCGCAGTGGTCAGCCGGATGAATGGGGAGAAACTTATAATCTGTCTACTTGGGATAAGCAGAGTGGTACGGATTTGAATGGAGGAAGCTACTGGTATAAGCGTACTACGCGCTACAATATTTTCAATCATGGGCCTATTGTTTCCAACAAGGAATTGAATTATCAAGTAGATAAACGTAATCTGTTTTGGCCGATTCCCAACTCGGCTATTACTGCTAATACAGGTGCGCGGTTGCGGCAAAATTATGGATATGACGGCTATGATGAAGCGATTCCGATGTTTACTAATTGGGAAGAAGCAGTGGCTGATGAAGAATTGACAAAATAATGATAGTTTTCAACAGGCGTTGTTGATACTGATAAAGCAAGTCTGATTAACTTGCGAATTAGATTATAGGAGGACTACGGCTTGAAGTGATTTTAACCCGTAGTCCGTTTTTATCCCTTTTAAGTAGAGGAATATAAAATTTCGGAATTCACTATAGAAAAATCGTTCATGCTTAATTTTTCTACTACTCTTGATTATTTTTTAGCCTTTTTTATTCTTTTAAAGCTTTAAGTTTGCAATGTGAAAAATAGATAAAACGAACTTTAAATATAATGCTTATGAGGAATAAATCTGCTCCCGATTAATATTGGGAATGTGACAAAATTCAGCCCAAGGAGTTTCTAATCACAACTCTATTCGGATAATATTATTACCTATAATCTAATTTAATAAGAAAAACGATGAAATCGAACTCGTTCTTAAGAAATCGAAAGGCTTTGACTGCCTTATTGCTTTGTACAGGTTTCGTTGCGACCCAGCCGTTCAGTGTGATGGCTGAAGAAATTGTGACTGCCGTACAAACTGTCCAGCAACAGAAACAATCCGTTTCAGGTACTATTAAAGATCCGGCAGGGGAACCGGTTATTGGTGCCAGTATTTTAGAGAAAGGTACTACCAATGGTACAATTACTGATTTCGATGGTAATTTTACATTGAATGTGGCTCCAGGAGCTACATTGGTTATTTCTTATATAGGATATAAGAATCAAGAAATGAAAGTTATTCCGGGAAAATCACTTAACATTATTTTGCAAGAGGATACAGAAACGTTGGAGGAAGTGGTGGTAGTCGGTTATGGTGTGCAGAAGAAATCAGATGTGACCGGTTCTGTTACTTCAGTAGGGAAGGAGCGTCTGGGAAAACTTCCTGTGACGAATGTATTACAAGCTGTTCAAGGTGCGGCAGCAGGTGTTACTATTACACAAACATCTTCCATTCCGGGCGATGCGCCGGATGCTTTGGTGCGTGGCCAGAATTCCATCAATGCTAATTCCGGGCCATATATTGTTGTGGATGGTGTGCCTATCAGCAAGTCGGGAGGTACATTGAATGATATCAATCCGAATGATATTGAATCTATGGAAATTTTGAAGGATGCTTCGGCCACTGCCATTTATGGTACAAACGGTGCGAATGGTGTTATTTTGATTACTACTAAGCGTGGTACTTCCGGCAAGCCGACCATTCGTTATAACGGATATTTCGGGGTGGAGGATTTTTCTCATAAACTAGATTTCTGTGATGGTTCGCAAATCACTCAACGTTATAGAGATTATGTGTCACAGAATCCCGGAGAAACCATGTACAATGACTATGTGAAGAATGCATACGAAGCAGAAAATCAGGCCAATGGTATAGAGAACGATTGGATTGACGCTGTATCGCAAACAGGTATCATCCAAGACCATAACGTAAGTATCGGCGGTGGGGCGGATAATGTGAAGTATTACGTTTCTGCCGACTATATGAGTCAGAAAGGTGTGTTGAAAGGGTTCAATTACAAACGTTACTCCATTCGTACCAACATTGATATGAGTGTGACTGATTATATGAAGGTAGGGACTAATTCATATATAGTATCTCATAACCGTGACGGTGGGCGTGTTAACTTTCTGATGGCTGAGGCTATGTCTCCTTATGCAAAAATGTATGAAGAAGACGGCAGCTATTGCATCAATCCGATGTACAGTGAAACTTTGTTTACCAATCCGTTGATGTGGACTACTACTAATCCCGAACGCCGTCAGTGGAATATTAATATAAACGGTTATGCCGAAATTGATTTCGAAAAATTGATTTCTCCTCTTAAAGGACTGACTTATAAATTCAATGGCGGTTATGCATATATGCCCAAACGTTATAATAATTATGAAGGTAAGTCGGTAAATAATCAGACTGGTTATGCTGAAATAAAGAATGAAGAAACACAAAGTTATACCATAGAGAATATCCTTGCTTATAATCGTGATTTTGGAAAGCATCATTTGGATTTGACAGCTTTGTATGCCGCTTCACGTAAGAAATATCAACGTTCGCAAGCTATGGCCAGCAAATTTATTAATGACGACCAGCAGTGGCATAACATGGGTAGTGCGGAAACACCTAGCGTAGCTTCATATACCGACCTTTATACTACTGTTTCACAAATGGGACGAATTAATTATTCTTATGACAGCCGTTACTTGTTTACATTTACAGTGCGTCGGGACGGTTCTTCTGTTTTCGGTGATAATAACAAATACGGTGTATTCCCTTCTGTCGCTTTAGGTTGGAATATTGCCCGTGAATCATTTATGGAATCTTCCAGTAATTGGTTGAATACATTAAAGCTGCGTGCGTCTTATGGTAAAGCGGGTAACGAGGCCATCGGAGTATATCAGTCACGTGTGAAGATGGATTCGGGCATGTTGGCTTTAGGCGGAGCTTCGAATGCAGGTTTATGGCCCAATGATTTGATGGGGAATGCGGATCTGACTTGGGAAACCACAAAGAGTTTCAATGTCGGTCTGGACTTCGGACTTTGGAATAACCGTTTGACAGGTAATATTGATGTCTATTTCTCAAAGACCAACGATTTGCTTCTGAAACGTAATTTACCTAAAGTAACTGGTTACAACACCGTGTACTCCAATATGGGTGAAACAGCTAATAAAGGTGTGGAATTGACATTGAATTCTCGTAATATTGTTTCAGGCGACTTTACATGGAGTTCCAATTTGGTCTTTTCATGGAATAAGAATGAGATAAAGGACCTTTATGGGGACGGCCAGAATGACTTGGGTAACCGTTGGTTCCTTGGACATCCGATAGGCGTGATTTATGATTATACAATGGTTGGAATCTGGCAGGAAGATGAGATAGCCCGTGGCGACCATTTGAATTGGGACCCGATTGCAGAAGCTGGTGATGTGAAGTTGGCGGATATCAGTGGCCCTGACGGAGTACCTGATGGCAAGATTGATGACAATGACCGTACCATCAAAGGGCAGACAACACCGAAATGGATTGGTGGTCTGACGAATACGTTCACTTATAAGGATTTTACATTGAGTATCTTTATCCAGACTACACAAGGATTGAAAAAGAACAATTCATTGATCGGTATGGCAGGTGATGAAATGGGACGTCGTAATACCACTACTGAAATAGGTTATTGGACTCCGGAAAACAAGAGTAACGAATGGCGTTCATTGCGTAAGAACTCAAACAAACATGGATATGGTTTCCCTTGTGATGCCAGTTATACACGTATCAAAGACATCACATTAAGTTATACTTTCCCACAGCGCATGATTCAGAAGATGGGTATCGGTGGTTTGCAGCTTTATGTGAGCGGACGTAACCTGTTTACTTTCACGGATTGGGTAGGTTGGGATCCTGAAGCTCGTCAGGTAGCTCGTGGTAATAGTTCATGGGATAGTACAAGAGGTGAAACTGTATATGACAGCAGTAACTACCCGATGACTAAGAGTTGTGTATTTGGAGTTAATTTAACATTCTAAAAACGAAGAACTATGAAATTTAGAAATATATTATTAACAACTTTTGCTGCATCGGCATTTGTTATTGGGACTACATCATGCAGCGATAGTTTTCTGGATGAGAAAATGTACTCTAGTTATGGTCCGGAAGTATCAGATGTAAATGCGAAATTGGTAGGTCTGCACCGTCAATATGCTGCTATATGGGGAATGTCCAGTCAGCAGGGATTTGTAGGATGCTGGCAGGTAGGTACGGATGTAGGTGCTCCCGGTGACACTCAGGGGGTAGAGGTTCCTTTTTACAGATATCAGGAATTGAATGCAGAGAATGCAGGGGTAAGTTTCCTTTGGGAAAAATTATATGAGCTCATTAATAGTGCGAATCAGATTATCGCTTCACAAGCTGAAGGCGGTGATGCGGCGGCAACAGCCGAAGCCATGTTCTTTCGTGCTTATGCATACAATATGTTGGTGACATTATGGGGAGATGTACCTTTGGTGACAGAATCTACTAGTATTCCGCGTACAGATTATACCCGTAATGCGGTTGCCGAGGTGGATGGAGTCATTGATTCTGACTTGGTTTATGCCATGTCTAATCTTCCGGTAGTGGGAGCTGCCAAAAATGAAAGCCGTATAAATCAGGACATGGCAAGACAGTTGGCAGGAGAAGCCTATCTTCGGATGGGTATGCGTGATGCTTCCTATTTCAAGAAGGCGGAAGATGTGGTGACGCCTATTATAACAGGTGGTAAATATGAACTGATTTCAGCAAGATATGGTAAATATGCGGCCGAGCCGGGTGATTATTATCATGATATGTTCCGTTGGGGGAATCAGCGTCGTTCACAGGGGAATATGGAGGCTATCTGGACTTTCGAAATGGAGTATAACCGTGATGTGAATGGCGGTACGATTGACAATCCGCAACAACGTCGTAACTGGGTTCCTGCTTTCCATAAACTGGATGGTATGGTGAATGCGGATTCCATAGGCGGTCGTGGTAATGGCCGTTTGCGTATCAGCAATTTTGTGAAATACGGATTGTATGAGAAAGGTGATATCCGTAATTCTAATTATAATATCCGTCGTGTAATGTGGTATAACAAGCCCGGTTTTTCAAAAGAAGTTGGTATTGATGCTAAAGGGTTCTTGGTGGATAAAGACAAAGGTGTAAGAAATGTGACATTAAAAACGGGCGACCAGGTCATCCCTCACGAGGGAGATTCATTGAACGTATTTTATCCTCATCCCACTAAATGGGGGGCTTATGATGAAACCGATGATTTTGGTTATGCTGTAGTGAAGGACTGGCCTGTGATGCGTTTGGGAGAAACTTACTTGCTTCGTGCAGAGGCTCGTTTCCGTCAGGGGAATACACAGGGGGCGGCTGATGACATCAATGTGTTGCGCGACCGTGCCTTTAAAGACTATCGTGCGGTGGCTCCGGGTGCTGGTAAAGTAACGGCTGATCAGATTGACATTGACTTCATTTTGGATGAACGTGCCCGTGAATTGATTAGTGAGGAGAACCGTCGTATGACTTTAGTTCGGACCAATACGTTGGCCGAACGTATCAAACTGAATGGGGATGTGGAACCTGCTGCACCAAGCAATAAGGTGATTACAGGTTTTGATGCCAATATCCATACACTGCTTCCGATACCTCTCACCGAGATTCAATTGAACAAAGATGGAAATTTGAAACAGAATCCAGGTTATTGATTCTGTCGGATATAAGTAAGATATATATAAAATATTGAAAGAGCATGAAGGGCATATCTCTCAAAGAGAATGCCCTCATTTTATTTCCTCCAGTTTGGGAAATTCGACGTGATTTATTTCTTTAGAAAGAATAAAAAGCGACTTTTGGCTGATTTCTGTCCCATTTTGCACGAATTATACCCCCTTTTTTATTAGCAGAATATGTATTTTTGAAGAATAAAAAACAGCTGTATCGGGTTGGGACTCGATGACAGGTAATGAATAACCCCATAAAATACTATGATGCGACTTTTATTATCCCTTTTATTGCTTTTGTCATTCTTGCAGATGAATGCACAGACTTATCCTAAAGTGATTCTTCCGGGTGATTATCCTGACCCTTCCATTATGCGTGACGGCAAGGATTACTACATGACTCATTCTCCTTTCTATTACGCTCCCGGATTCTTAATCTGGCACTCGCAGGATTTAATGAACTGGGAGCCGTTATGTCGTGTCATGCCTCAATATGAAGGTTCTGCCATGGCGCCTGATTTGTTGAAATACAAGGATACTTATTACATCTATTATCCTGCCGCAGGAACCAATTGGGTGATGTGGGCGAAAAACATCCGTGGTCCGTGGAGCCGCCCCGTTGACTTGAAGGTGGGAGGGATTGACCCCGGTCATGTGGTGGATAAGGAGGGTAACCGCTATCTTTATTTGGATAAAGGGGAAATGATCCGATTGACAGAGGACGGACTTGCCACCGTCGGGGAAAAGAAGAAAGTATATGACGGATGGAAATATCCTGACCATTGGGATACGGAATGTATGTGTCTGGAGTCCCCGAAACTGAATGAACACAACGGATATTATTATCTTACTTCCGCCCAAGGAGGGACTGCGGGACCCGCAACGAGCCACATGGTTGTGTCCGCCCGTTCAAAAAGTGTGATCGGCCCCTGGGAGAATTCACCTTACAATCCCATTGTGCATACATATAGTGTAACGGATAGTTGGTGGTCTAAAGGCCACGGCACGTTGATAGATGATGTGAACGGCAACTGGTGGATCGTTTATCATGCGTATGCCAATGACTATCACACGTTGGGACGCTCCACCCTGATTGAACCGGTAGAATGGACGGAGGACGGCTGGTACCGTACCGTATCTGCCGCTACCCCTGTCACTCCGGAGCAGGAAATCAAACATGGATTGGAACTGTCCGATGATTTCAAAGGTCCTCAATTGGGACTTCAGTGGACTTTCTGGAAAGAATATGCTCCTCAATCCCTGACTTTCAAGGAGGATATCTTATGGATGAAAGCCAAAGGCCGGACTCCTGCTGACGGACGGGTGTTGCTGACCACCGCTGAAGACAAGAATTACGAAACACAAGTGGAAATCCGGACAGGGAATGGAAATGTGGCCGGGCTTATCCTGTATTATAATGAAAAGGCTTACGCCGGAGTCGTTTCCGATGGAAAGACATTCTATATTTACCGGGATGCGGAGCACAAGACGGAACTTCCCAACCGCATTGGGAAACATTTCTTTGCCAGACTGCACAATTGCGGTAACCGTCTGTCCGTCGAGGTGAGTAAGGATGGGAAAGAATGGACTCTTCTAACTGGTGATATGGATGTTTCCTCCTTGCATCACAATAATTATGGCGGTTTTTATGCTTTGCGTGTCGGTCTGTTTTCTGCCGGAAAAGGAAGTGCGGGTTTCAGCCGCTTCCGTTATCGGAATGCGGTTCCGCAAGAGAAAGATATGAGCGCCTATCTGATGGTCTTCCACAAAGACGAGGACCATGGACTTCACATGGCAATCAGTCCCGACGGCTACACTTTTACCGCCTTGAACGAAGGAAAGCCCGTCATAGCCGGAGATACGATAGCCGAACAGAAAGGTATCCGCGATCCGCATATCTTCCGCGGTCCGGATGGAGCATTCTATCTGTCGATGACCGATTTGCATATTTATGCGCAGCGTGACGGATATCGTGATACAGAGTGGGAACGCGACGGAAAAGAGTACGGATGGGGTAACAACCGGGGGCTGGTATTGATGAAATCCTGGGATCTGATTCACTGGAAGCGTACCAATCTGCGCTTTGACAAGTTGTCTGCCGTTTTTAGTGAGATTGGTTGTGCCTGGGCTCCCGAAGTGACCTATGATGATAAAAAAGGAAAGCTGATGATGTACTTCACCATGCGCTTCAAGAATGAGGCGAACAAGCTTTACTATGTATATGTCAATGACGACTTTGACAGGTTGGAGACTTTACCCCAGCTTCTGTTTCAATACCCCGACGAGAAGATCTCTGCTATTGATGCGGATATTACCCGTATAGGAGATAAGTATCACATGTTTTACGTTTCACACGACGGGGGAGCTGGTATCAAGCAGGCTGTTTCGGACAGGGTAAACAGTGATTACGAGTATAATGCCCGTTGGTATGATCCTGAACCCACGGCGTGCGAAGCTCCGAACTTGTGGAAACGCATCGGTGAGGATAGATGGGTGTTGATGTATGATGTGTACGGGCAGAAGGTTCATAATTTCGGATTCAGTGAAACTTCCGACTTCGTACATTTCACTTCTTTGGGACAGTTTAACCAAGGAGTAATGAGGACTACTAACTTCACTTCTCCCAAACATGGGGCAATCATTCATCTTACCCGCCAGGAAGCGGAACGCCTGGCAGAACATTGGGGGATGTCTTACGATGCTTTGCTTCCATCTGAATAAGAAACATTTTATATAAAAATAATTTATGATGAGTAAACTGAGAAACAGCTTGTGTGAGTTGTGCACAGCTTTGATTTTCCTTTGCGGATGCAGCAATGAACCGTTGCAACCCATTCGTTCAGGCGAGATGTGGCCTGATAACAACGGAGAGCATATCAATGCCCATGGGGGCGGAGTAATGTACTATGACGGAACATACTACTGGTTCGGCGAGAATAAATGTGATACTACCAGCAGTGCCATGGTGGGAGTAATGTGTTATTCTTCTCGGAATCTTACTGACTGGAAGAACGAAGGCGTAGCGCTTTCTGTTGTTGATAACGACAGCAGCGACATAGCGCGTGGATGTATATTGGAACGTCCTAAAGTGATATATAATGCGAAAACAGGGAAGTTTGTGATGTGGTTCCATCTGGAATTGAAAGGAAAAGGTTATGCAGCCGCCCGTGCCGGGGTGGCAGTCAGTGATACCCCTGCCGGTCCTTACCGTTTCATCCGTTCGGGACGTGTCAATGCTGGTAAGCTGCCTGTTAATATGGACGGGCAGGCTGTTGCAGTGCTGGATACTCTGAATGCCAAGAATTATGAGAAATGGTGGACTCCCGAATGGACGGATGCTGTGAACAAAGGCTTGATAGTAAAGCGTGATTTGGATGGCGGACAGATGTCTCGCGATATGACCCTTTATGTAGATGAGGATGGTAAAGCCTACCATATTTACTCTTCTGAAGAAAACCTTACACTTCAAATAGCGGAATTGAGTGATGACTATCTTTCACACACAGGGAATTATGTGCGTGTGGCTCCGGCAGGACACAATGAGGCACCTGCTATCTTCAAAAAAGACGGAACCTACTGGATGATCACTTCCGGTTGTACCGGTTGGGCTCCCAATGAGGCCCGTATGTTCTCGTCTTCTTCCATCTTCGGACCATGGTCTCAGCATCCCAACCCTTGTGTGGGACCGAAGTCGGAACTTACGTTCGGTGGACAGAGCACTTATATTCTGAAGGTGGAGGGGAAGAAAGATGCTTTTATATTTATGGCAGATATCTGGCGTCCGGAGCATCCCAGTGATGCCCGTTACATTTGGTTACCTGTTCAATTTAAGGAAGGAGTTCCATACGTGGAGTGGATGGACAACTGGACACTGGATTTCTTTCAGTAATCCCTGTTGAAAATAGTCCTGAAGGATGGAAAATAGTGCAATAGTCTGTTCTTGACCGATTATTGCATCCATCTTGCTCGATTTTACCTCTATGGTTGTCAATTAGATTTTTTATCTTTGCTATCGGTAAAAAGAGATAATAGGTATTAAAGATAGGGTTTTAGGAAGAAGGTTAACATACTGTGATGTGATAATAGAATTTTAGGTTAGGTTAAGTTAGAATTGAAGGCATATTTCGTGAGGAAATGTGCCTTTCTGTTTTCATAGCCCTTCTAGGTTCGTATATTTGTAATGTTGAATTTGTGAAACTTAAAATAGAATATGCATGAAAAAGATTGGATTGTTTTTATTGTTAGGTGTTTCTCTTTCATGGTTGGTGTCTGCTTGCCAAGGACGTCAGCTGGAAGTGCGGAAGGAAGTGCCTTTGGATTCTATTGTGCTGAGTGACCCTTGCATTCTAGCAGACAGGAAGACGGCTATGTATTATATGACTGGAACCGGAGGTATGCTTTGGAAAAGCAAGGATTTGAAACTTTGGGAAGGACCGTTCCATGTGGCAAAGACTGACTCTAACTCATGGATGGGACCTGATCCCATGGTCTGGGCCGCTGAGTTGCATCCATATAAAGGCAAGTATTATTATTTTGCCACTTTCACCAATCAGGCGGTGAAGATTGATACGGTACAAGGGAATGTAATAGAGCGTCGTGCCAGCCATGTTTTGGTAAGCGATAAGCCGGACGGACCTTACGTTCCGATGAAGGACTCTACTTATTTGCCTGCTGATAAACCGACCTTGGACGGAACTTTTTTGGGTGGATAAAGACGGAAAGCCTTATATGGTATATTGTTATGAATGGTTGCAAGCCTTGGATGGTACGATAGAGAAAATAGAACTGAAGCCTGACTTAAGTGGAACCATAGGCGAAGGGAAATTACTGTTCCGTGCCAGCGAATCGCCGTGGAGCCGTGAAAAAGATGTGGATGGCAAGGATAAACCGAATAAAGTCACTGACGGTCCGTATCTGTTCCGTACAGGAACAGGTAGACTTGGTATGATTTGGACTAGTTGGATTTATAATGTGTACACTCAGGGAGTGGCTTATTCTGAAAGCGGAACCTTGGATGGACCATGGATACAGGAGAAAGACCCGATTACTCCTCCCGATTTCGGTCATGGGATGTTGTTTCAGACCTTGGACGGTAAATGGTTGATGTCTGTACATCGTCATAAGGATGTAAACGGACGTTATATTCGTATTCCTCGCTTGTTTGAAGTCGATTTTTCCGGAGATAAATTGATGGTGGGAAAACCATATATTCCTTGAAAGTGCTTTATCTTTTTTCGAGAGGAAAGGTAATTACTTTTGCCTTCAATGAAAAGAGATGTGTAGAAAGAGTTGGAGGGACAGCTTTATGAGCCTGTCCCTCCAAATAAATGGCCGGGTTAATCCCAACCCGGATTCTGTTTCAGTGCACCCTGAGCCAGGTCTACCTCTTCCAAGGGGATAGCCCACAGATAGTCACGGTTGGCATTGAATTTGCGGGTTTCAATAAAAATGCTTTCTCCTTTTGCATTTATCCCGTATACTGGTTTAGTAACATCCTTTTCGGTTGTTTTATAGCTACGGGTATCAAACAGGTGCATTCCCTCGAAAGCAAATTCCAAACGACGTTCCAAACGGATAGCTTCGCGCATTTGGTCTTTGGACAAGCCGGAGGGCAGAGGAGGAAGACCTACGCTGGGACGCTGACGGATTTGATTGACCGCATCATATACTTCCGTATCCGGAGCAGACAGATTTTCGTTACGAGCCTCGGCGAAAGTTAGCAGCACTTCTGCATAGCGGATATAGATAAAGTTGGTCCAGTCGTAATTATTGATACCGTCATTGTCCGGATTGATATACTTTTTCATGCTATATCCTGTACGGGTATGGCTGCCATCTCCCATATTGTTCAGGTTGAAAGTCTTTCCTGCTATTTGCGAACCGTTCCACAGTACGGAGAAGCCTAGACGGGGGTCACGGTCGGCAAAAGGATCTTCCGGATTATAGAAAGGAGACTCTCTGATTGATTTGCCATCCTTACATGGATAGGAGTCTATCAAGTCTTGAGTAGGTGATAAAGCTTCCCACCCTCCCATCATGACGGGAGCGAAGAACTGTCCTATATAACTGCCTTCATTGGAGTTTTTCGGGTTTTCCAGATATTCGCGATCAAAGATGATTTCATTACATAACTCTGCTACAGGTTGGAACAAGTCACCATAGTTATCATACAGTCCATACACATTCATGCCCATTACTTTGCGTGCGGCGGCTTCCGCCACATCATATTTGTGTGCGTAGAAAGCAACTCTGGCTTTCAGTGCGTAGCAGGCTCCGGCACTCGGTTTTCCGTGGTCACTGTTGCTGCGGATATCGGGCAAGCTGGCTGCTGCTTTATCCAATAATCCTACTATATGATTATAAGTCTCCTCTTCAGAACTGCGTGAAGGAAGTTTCTCGTTCAGTTCCAACGGATGATCCAGCAGGGAGGCGCCACCCATATATTTTAATATGTTAGCGTATGAGAAAGCTTCGAGAAACTGTACTTCGGCTGTCAGTTGCGCTTTTTCTTTTTCATCCATCGGCACATCGCCTATATGCTCGTAAAATACCAGGCATCTGCGGATGCATTGATAGGCATTTTTCCATAATTGTAGGAAATGTGGATTGCTGGAAGTAGCCGTACCAGCAGACAACTGCCCCTGTTCGGCTGTGACATGTACCGGAATAGCATTGTCGGTGTAGCAATCTGTCATGATAGTATGGTTCTCCGGTTCTATCAGATACAGATAGATTCCGGTTGCGAATTTCTGGGCATCTTCTGCGTTTTTCCAGAAAGATGCGTCGGATAATTGGTCTTTTGGATTTCTGTCCAGAAAACTGTCATTGCAAGAGCTCAGACCAAGGCCACATGCCAATATTAATCCTATAAAGTTATATTTTAGTTTCATAGTTGTCAGTGTTTAGAATGTTACATTCAGACCGAATGAATAATTTCGGGTCAATGGATAATAGTTGCCGCTGATGGCTTCGGGGTCTACACCGTCGAAGCCGGAAATCATAAAGAGATTGTCGATACTGCAATACACTCTCAGACGGCTGATTCCGTATTTGGATATCAGCTGTTTGGGCAGGCTGTAACCTACTTGCAGGTTTCTCAGCTTGGCATAAGAGGCATCCTGCATCCAGAAACTGGAAGTCACGCGGTTTTTGGAGTCACTCATGGACAATCGGGGATAAGTGGCATTCGGGTTTTCCGGAGTCCAACGGTCCAGATGCTGTTCCGTTACTTTACCGCCATTGTAGAAGGCGTATCTGATTTCGGCTACAGGAGCGCTCTTTACATCAGCCGCACCTTGCAGCAGTGCACTTAGGTCGAAATCTTTATATTGAACTGAAAGATTCAGACCGAAGTTGATTTTCGGAAAGTAGGAACCCAATACTTGCCGGTCTTTGCTGTCTACCACTTTGTCCCCGTTCAGGTCGCGGTATTTTAAGTCACCCGGAACCGGAGTACCCATGCTCTGTGTAGGATGATTCTTGATCTCTTCTTCGTTTTGGAAGATGCCGTCGCATACGTAGCCGTAATATGCCCACAGTGGATCGCCTACAGATTGTCCTGGTGTGTCACCGCCTTTCAAATCTATAATTTTGGTAGTTACATAACTGAAATTGGCTCCGATAGAATAGCTCCAATCATTGATACGGTTGTTATGTCCTAGTTGCAGTTCGATACCAGTATTGCGCACTACGCCGGCGTTTTGCATCGGAGCACTGACTCCCATCATGTTGGGAACGGGAAGTTGCAGTAATATGTCCCGTGTTTCCTTGCGGAACCAGTCTGCGCCCAAGGTCAGTTTATTGCTCCAAAAAGCGGCGTCCACACCTACGTTCCATTGGTCTGTTTTTTCCCACGTAATGTCTTGGTTGGCCATCGGGCTGGAAATGGAGATACCTGGAGTCAAAGTGTTTCCGAAACTGTAGTCATAACCGAATAGATAGGTGTTCTGGTACGGATAATAGTTGGAACTGTTGTCTGAGTTTACGGTTTCCTGATTACCCAGCAATCCCCATGATGCACGTAGTTTCAAATTATCCACCCAATCAACTTTGAAGAACTCTTCTTCTGAGATTCTCCATCCGATGGAGAAAGAGGGAAATGCGCCGAAGCGGTTGTTCTTAGGGAAGCGTGAAGTACCGTCATAACGCAGGTTGGCTTCCAGTAGATAACGGTTATCGTATGAATAATTCACGCGTCCGAAAACTGAGCGAAGAGCGTATTCTATTTCTGTACCGTATGTTGTCTGTCCCGTCACTTCGCCGGCGTTGATCTGGTCCAGCGAATTGGAGTTGGGCAGGTTCTTACGGTAAGCTTGCAGGTAGCGTGTCTGTTTATAAATTTGTGAATAACCCAGTAAAGCTCCTACAGTGTGTTTACCGAAGGTTTTGTTATAGTCCAGATAAGCTTGCAGGTTTAGTTCCATACTTTTGATATCATACTCTGTGATGGAGTTGGTGGTTTTCTTTACCGGAGTGTCTGAACCTGCTTGATAGAATGTCATGGTATTGACGTGGGTGGGATTGTCGGTCAGGTTGAAAGTCGAAGCGGCAATCCCTCTCAGTTTCAGTCCGTCTATAATGTCTAGTTCCATTCCTACGTTACCTTGAAAATTGCTGTTTGTTTCTTTGTAGGTTCCTCCTTCACGTGCATAGGCTACGGAGTTGTGCTCGTTTTTGAACAAAGCATAGTTGCCGTTGCTCAGTTGGATGGGAGTAACCGGAGTTTCACGGAAAGCATAGTGCATCAGGTTACTGATACCTGCTGCTGGAGCAGTCATATTACTGCGGTATACTGCCATATTTGTAGTCAATTTCAGACGACTGTTTATCTGAGCGTCAATGTTGGCGCGTACATTGAACTTGTTGTAGTTAGTATTGACTATCAATCCGTCTTTATCGTGATAGTTGAATGCCAGCGAGTAAGTTACTTTGTCTCCACCGCCTTTGATACTCAAATGATGGTTGTTGAACAGGCCGTTTTCACTTAGTAGTGTACCCAGCCAGTCGGAATTGGGATAAAAGTCGGGATCACTTCCGTCTTTGAACTTTTGCAAGGCTGTTTCGTCATACGGACCTTTCAAACCGTCATTGGTGTAAGCTTCATTCATCAGCACTGCATAATTGTAAGAATCCAAAAAAATGGGCATACGTGAGGCACTTTGCCAGCCTGCATATCCATCGTAAGATACAATGGCACGTCCTTTGGTTCCCTTTTTGGTTGTGATAAGAATAACACCATTGGCAGCACGTACACCATAAATGGCTGAGGCGGCTGCATCTTTTAATATAGAGATGTTTTCAATATCGTTGGGGTCCACGCTACTCATGGTAGACTCTACTCCATCCACCACAACCATGGCACTGGCATCTCCCATGGTTCCTAGACCACGTACACGCAGTACTCCGGCATCAGCTCCTGGCTGACCGGTATTTTGGATAATGGTGACACCCGGCATTTGTCCTGCCAGCATGTTGGTGACATTGGCACTAGTGCGGTTGACTAGTTTATCGGATGAGATGGTTGCCACAGAACCTGTCAGGTTTACTTTTTTTTGAGTACCGTATCCCACTACTACCACTTCATCTAAAGATTCAGTATCTTCTTTCAAGATAATGGTGTAACTGTTGCTGTTACTTACGGTAATTTGTTGGTCGTTGTAACCGATATACGAAACTTTCAGTTTAGCCCCTACGGATACATTCAACGTGAATTTGCCATCCACATCTGTAATGGTACCGTTGGTGCTTCCCACTTGTACTACATTGGCACCGATTACAGGATCTCCGTTTGCATCTTTTACGATACCCGTAATTTGTTTAACATGCTGTTGTACGATGGCAGTTGACAGCGAAGCCCACAAAGGCATTGGGAAAGCCATTCCGGCAAATAGTGTAAGACATGCGTAAAAAGAGGCTTTTTTCAGAATTACATGTGTCTTTACACAATTTTCCCTTGTTTTTTGGTAGAATTGCATAGATTAATAAGGTTAAATTAGTAAATAGTTTGGTTTAGGGATTTTATTCCCTTTCTATTTCGGTCGCTGCAAATGTATTATTTTATAATAATATAATGCTATTCTTTTCTTTCTTTTTTTTGTTATTCTTAATAAATTACAAGTTATGAAACACTCATGGTGGCGCTTTTAAGAGAGAATGCATGTTATTTTGTACGTTCTTTATAAATGGAATATCGCATATTGCTCAAAAAAACAAATAACATGATTCAGTGGGATAAAGATGTTAAATATCAGTTTCAAGGATCATTTTTCCTAATCGGTTTATGAAAGGCTCTTCCTTTCCCCTCCTTTTTCTTGTTAAGTAGCCATTCACAATAATTTCATCTATTCACAAATCTCCTTATCATCTTTCTCATCCGGATAGTCACTTTCATGTAGCAAAACAAGTAAGTGTACTTACTTCGTCATTTAAGTATACTTACTTGTTTTATGAAATGCACTTACTTTTTGGGACTTCAATATGAGTGAAATTTATGCCGGTATATGTTTTTTATATACTTCAAAGACAAAACGTATTTCATCGTAAGAAGCATATTCGCCTAACTTTTCTTTTATTTCCTTCACTCCTTGTGGCAGAGAGGGGAGTTTCTGGAGATGAGCTGTAATATAATTTATTTTTTCTTGGTCGACTAATTCTTGTAGTTTGATATCTCCAGTCTGGACATAGTGTAAAAGGTGGTTGCTGATGGTACCGGTAGTCAATTCCCGGAATTCAGCGATTTCCTTTACCTTCATCCCTTCTTTAAATAATCTGAAACTGACCTTTTTGGTGTCTTCTTTATTTTTTTTATTTTCCCGGGGGACAAATACGGTTCTTATTTCAGGGCGTTGCAGATTTTGTTCTTTCATATAATTCCGGATAATTTCCAGAAGTTCCAAACCATAATTCTCTACCCCCTTATGTCCGAAATAAGGGACAGCTTCCAATGATTCTGCATCATTAGGCAATAGATTGACCATTCCCAACAGAGCTTTTTGCTGGATAATGACATAGGCCGGCATACCGGTTTCTTTTGCTTTAGTTCCACGCCATTCGGTGATTTTCCGATAAAGTTCTGGGTGGAGTATGTCGTTGGGAACTTCAATTCTCTTCCGTTCCCTGGATGCGCGTTCTCTGGGGGTGCGCTCTTTTCTGTCGTGTGCCGTTGTACCTGAGGAGTTTTCATTATCGGTTCCGCTTAAAAGGATATATGCTTTTTTACGTAGATAGTCGCTGGCGTGAAAACCATTATCTTCTACATATTGTAGCAAGGAAAGTTTCTGTGTCAAAGTGTTTAAGAACTCTTCCAAGGTGTTGTTCGTTTTCTTTCTTAGTTCTTTATTGTCCGTGGGAAGATTAGTCGCTTCAGCCAGTTTATGGAAAGGGCGTAGTTTTTGTTCAAAATAGGCGGCTCCTTTTATGATGCGTATTTGCAGGTTGTTATTCGTATTATAATCAGTAGATTGTGTTACCAGACGTTCATATTGTTTGTGGAAACGATAGGATACATCCACTATTTCAGTAGTGAATATTTGTATCTGCTTTTTATATTCTGCCAGTAACTGAGGGAAGAGTTTGTAGAAATGTTCGTCAATCAGTCGGGCTTGCTCATTGAATGAACGGGCTATCGGTGAGAAATCGAATAGTTCGCTAACGAGATTGAGAAAATAAGTTTGTTGCATGGCACAGAGCAATTCTTCATTGGGGGTATGTGTTTCTATATACTGATTATAATCATCGATTATTGTATCGCTGATAATGGCGTTGACGGAAAGTGGGGAACTGAGAACCATCCCTTCCAATGTTTTGCATCGGCTCAAGGCAACGTATGCCTGTCCGTGGGCGAAAGCGGAGCGAGCGTCAATAATGGCGTGTTCAAAAGTCAGTCCTTGGCTTTTATGAATAGTGATGCCCCATGCCAGTTTTACAGGGTATTGCTTGAAGACTCCTTCTTGTTCTTCGGTTATTTCTTTTGTTTCTTCATTTAGCACATATTTGCTGTTTGTCCATTCCTCGGGTTGGACAATGATTTTTCATTCTTTTCTTTGGTGTGGACGGTAAATCCATCCTCATCTATAGAGGTGATTTCGCCAATCATACCATTATAATAACGTTTTTCCGGTGAGGGGTCATTTTTAACGAACATGATTTGCGCTCCTTTTTTCAGCATCAATGTTTCATCTGTAGGATAAGAATATTCAGGAAAAATTCCGGTGACTTCTGCCTTGTAACTGAAAACCGGTTCTTTGATGAGTGAAAGCTCGTGATCATTAATCTGTTGTGCTTGGTAATTGTGAGTGGTGAGTTGGATATATCCTTTTTCTTTGGCAGGATGGAAATTGGGAATATATCTTTGGTTCAATTCTGCGAGTGTCTGTTCGTCGGCTTTATTCTCCCGGACTTTGTTCAGTAGGGAAAGGAAATAGGGATCATTTTGGCGGTAGACTTGTTTTAGCTCGATGGTGGCGTAGGTGGTTTTTTTTAAGGCGAGGCTTCCAAAGAAATAGGAGGTATCATAATAGTGGTTCAGCATATTCCATTCCGTTTCTTTCACTACGGGGGCAAGTTGTTGCAGGTCGCCTATCATTAGCAGTTGTACGCCTCCAAAAGGTTTATACCGGTCCCGGTACCGGCGGAGTACAGAGTCGATGGCATCTAGCAGATCTGCTCTTACCATACTTATTTCATCAATAATCAGCAGATCCATGCTTCGGATGATGTTAATTTTTTCTTTGCTGAACCGGAAATGTTTTTGTTCGGTATTGAACGTGGTATCGGGGATGAAAGGTGCAAATGGCAGTTGGAAAAAGGAGTGGATGGTAACGCCTCCCGCATTGATGGCAGCTATTCCGGTGGGGGCGACTATGACTGTGCGTTTGGGAGATTCTTTCTTCAGATTGCGTAGGAAGGTTGTTTTTCCGGTTCCTGCTTTTCCGGTGAGGAAGAGATGGGTGCCAGTATTCTCTATTATTTGCCAGGCACGCTGTAGTTCTGGGTTATTCATTATTTCCTAATGTTAGTATATTATTTGGTAAAGTTACTGCTTTTATTTAAGGCGGGGAAACTTTGGAGGAATATTTTCTTTGTTTGGTGGATTGCTATCGTTGTTGGAGGCATAAAATTTGAGGCAGCTTTCATTTGCTTTTAAAAGTAAAAATGTATATTTGTACCATTATTCTCCTTTTATTTAATACGGTTTGATAGGCAATGAGCATTGATTTGAATGCATTTAATAAATTCTTTATAGACTACCAGCAACGTTTTTGTCCACTTTGCCTGTACCTATGTGCATGATGAAGCTGTTGCCGAAGATTTTGTTGTGGAATCAATGATGTACTATTGGGAGAACAAAGATCGTTTGTCTGCTGATACTAATATTCCGGCTTATGTCTTGACCACGATAAAGCATAAGTGTATTGACTATTTGCGCCATCAACAAGTCTATCAGGATGCTTCTGACGAAATAGCCCGAATCTATGCATGGGAATTGTCGGGCAGAATCATGACTTTGGAAGATTTCGAGCCCTATGAGGTTTTTACAAAGGAAATACAGGAGATTGTTGATAGGACACTGGATGCTTTGCCCGAACAGACTCGGAAAATCTTTGTGATGAGCCGTAATGAAAATAAATCCCATAAAGAAATAGCAGAACTATTGGATATTACAACCAAGGGAGTGGAATTTCATATATCGAAAGCTACCAGGACGTTACGTCTTGCATTGAAGGATTATCTGCCGGTATCCTTACTTTTTTTCTATTTGCATTAAAAAAAACAGTTTTTCACTAGGGAATGTTCTTTCCCATCCGCTATTACTATAAATACGTAAAACAAAAGTGTTTATGGATAAGGATTTGTTATACCGTTTTTTTGAAGGTCATGCTTCTTTGGAAGATATGAAAGTGGTTAAAGAATGGGCCGGTGCTTCTGAGGAGAATGCCGGGCTGTTGCGTAGGGAACGCAAACTGTTTAATGCTATGATTCTTGCAGGTCATTCCCGACGGACTGATATACAGAGAATGAGGAACAGGAGGAACTATTTTATCAGGGAATTCCTGAAAATAGCTTCTGTAATAGTGATAACGGTGAGTGTGACGGTTGTATTATTTTCAATAGGTAAAGATAATGGAGGTATGTATTTAGCGATGCAGACCATTACCGTACCGGCCGGCCAGCGTGTTAACCTCGATTTGCCCGATGGGTCAAACGTTTGGCTGAATGCCGGAACTACAATGCAATATCCTGTTTCTTTTATGACAGACAAACGGGAGGTGATATTAGATGGAGAGGCTTACTTTGAGGTGGCTCATAATGAAAAGAGTCCGTTTGTGGTACATACAAGTACATTGGATGTAGAAGTATTGGGAACAAAATTCAATGTGGAAGCTTATTCAGCACGAAAAATATTCGAAACGTCTTTGATGGAAGGCAGAGTAAAGGTAAAATTACCTCACGATGAAAAGAATTCCGTCATCTTGGCACCCAATCAGAAAACGACTTTGATAGACGGCCGATTGGTGGTGAGTAAAATTGATGATTATAATGTATATCGTTGGAAAGAGGGGTTATATTGTTTCAGAAATAAACCTTTTGCTGATATTATAAAAGACTTGGAGAAATATTATGATTTGAAAATACAGATGGATAAAAAGGAAATAGCAAAGGTTGCATTAACTGGGAAATTTAGGATTTCTGATGGATTGGACTATGCGCTGCGTGTCCTGCAAAACGATGTAGCCTTTATTTATCAAAGAAATCGGGATAATGACGTCATTCATATAAAGTAAGAAATGTATTAACCTTCTAAAATGGAAAATCAGCCTATGAAGCAATCCTTATGAAAAACAACTAAAGAGCCGATGGGTGTTTGCACCACCCACCGACCCGACTAACACAATTATTTTTAATAAATCGTATTAATAACCATTTGCAAAGATATGAAAAACATTCCTTTGCGGGATCTTTATTATCTTGAAAATCCGGATTTAAAACAATTATTTAGAATTATGCGAATATCAATATTCTTATTGTTCTTCTGCCTGTTCAGCCTGATGGCCGAAAATAGTCACTCACAGAATGCGAGGGTAACTATCAATAGAAGCGATGCCCCGTTGGAATCTATATTGAATGAGATAGAGTCTCAAACGGACTATCTTTTTATATACAAGGAAGATGTGAACGTAAAGATGCGTAAAAGCATTCATGTAAGCAGCAAGCCGGTAGCGGAAGTCTTATCGATTTTACTTGCAGAGTCATCTGTTGCATACAAGATGGCGGGAAATCATATTATTCTTACCCGGAATGCTGCATTGGCGGCACAGCAGCAAAAATTGGGAATAGCTGGTACTGTAACTGATGCATCCGGAGAAGTTTTAATAGGTGTTTCGGTATTGATAAAAGGATCGGGTCAAGGTACCGTAACAGATCTTGATGGTAATTTCTCTTTGGCAGCGAATATGGGTGATATACTTCAATTCAGCTATACAGGATATATTCCGCAAGAAATCAAACTGAAAGACAATCATTCATTGAGCATTGTCTTGAAAGAAGATGTGAAGTCGCTGGATGAAGTAGTAGTGGTAGCTTATGGCACCCAGACCAAACGAGCTGTTACTGGTGCTATGGAAACATTGGATTTTGATAAACTTTCTGATGTTCCTGTAGCGCAGTTTACCCAAAAGATGCAAGGACAAATTGCAGGTGTACAAGTGAATCAGGGAACGGGAGTACCAGGACAAGGAATGAACGTCCGTATTCGTGGAGCTGCATCACTTTCTACAGGATCAAATCCTCTTTATGTAGTGGATGGATTTCCTATTGTGGGTGATATCAATGATATTAATCCGAATGAGATAGAGTCAATGACTATACTTAAAGATGCAGCTGCAACTTCTTTGTATGGTTCCCGTGCAGCTTTTGGTGTAGTACTTATTCAAACTAAAGGTGCGAAAGCTGGAAAGACGAATATTAGCTTCAATGCATATATGGGAGTTCAGAATGTGCCTCAAAAAGGCAGACCTGAAATGATGAATGGAACAGAGTGGGCGCAATTCAAGAAAGAGAGCTATGAAGACTTGGGGCAAAGTGTTCCTACCGCTTTTCAGAATCCTTCACAATATGGTAAAGGACATGACTGGTATGATGCTATGCTGCGTAGTGCCATGATACAAGATTATAATGTATCTGTTAGTACAGGGAAAGATAAATTTACAAGCTCTTTTGTACTGGGGTATTTCAATCAGGATGGTGTTTTGTTGAACTCCGATTACCAACGTATTTCAGCAAGGGCTAACTCTACTTACCGGATTTCCGACAATTTGAAGCTAGCTTTCAATCTGGCTCCGACTTATAGTTTTGAAAACCGACCGTCATCAGATGGAGCATTCTTTAGTGGGGGAGGTTTACTTGCTAACGCTACATTGACTCCTCCTATTCTTGACTATCGAAACGAAGATGGAACCTATCCCGTAGTAGTGACAACACCCGGTGTCACTGCCTTTGAGACCCCGAATTGGGTGCGTTCCATACAAGATATCGTCAACAAGCGGGAAGCGAAAAGATTGCTTGCAAATGCGAGTCTGCAATATGAACCACTTAAAGGTCTTGTCTTGAAGACGAGTCTGAATGGAGATATAGGTTCTAATTATCAGCACAATTTCCAACCTTCTACTGCCGGACGGGCATTTGCAGCTGCACCAAGTGCCATTGCAGCTAATCTTTACGAAGCGAATAACCGATATTGGTCTTGGTTGTCCGAAACCACTGCTAATTATTCAAAAGAAATAGGTAATCATACGTTTGAACTGTTGCTTGGATATACTACACAAAGATTTCGTAGTGACTATAGTGCCATAAGTGGTTCGAACTTTTCGGACGATAGAATACAGACTATTGATGCGGCATTGGTGAAGAACAATCCGACTATGGATATTCAAGAGTGGAGTATGATTTCATATTTAAGTCGTGTCAATTACAGTTATAAAGGTAAATATCTGATTGGAGCAAGTATTCGTAGGGATGGTTCATCCCGTTTCGGAAGTAATAATAAGTGGGGTAACTTTCCATCGGTATCTTTAGGATGGATTGTGAGTGATGAGGCTTTTATGGGCAAACTTAAGAGTGTGTCTTTGCTGAAAGTACGTGGAAGTTATGGTATGATAGGGAATAACAATATAGGAAATTATACTCATTACAATACGGTAAGTGGTAACACGAATGCTGTGTTTGGTAGTACTGTCGCAAGCGGAAGTGCTGTTACGAATCTTGGAAACGATGATCTGGGATGGGAAAAAACTCGCCAATTGGACTTTGGAGTCGATCTTGGTTTCTTCAATAATCGTATTACTTTTACATATGACTACTATAACAAGATAACATCCAATATGCTTTATTCACTACCTGTACCCGAAGAATCAGGCTTCTCTACACTGATAGGGAATGTTGGTAAACTTAAATTCTGGGGACATGAGTTTAGTATTAATTCCCATAATATTGTAGGAACATTTAATTGGAGCACGAATTTCAATATTTCTTTCAGTGATAACCGTGTGCTGGCATTAAGTGATTTGAGTAATCAGTTGGTGGCTTATTCGGGCATTGTAAGTACGATTTCACGTGTAGGAGGGCGTATCGGGCAATTCTATGGAATGGTTCAGGATGGAATTTATGTAAACCAGTCAGATTATGACCAGTCGCCTAAAGCTGTGGATTCCCAAGTAGGTACTATCAAATTCCACGATGTTAATGACGATAAACAAATTACTTATGGCGATGATGAAAGTGGTGATAAGGCGGAAATCGGTAATCCTCTTCCTAAATTCACATTTGGTTTAACGAACAATTTTGAATACAAAAATTTTGATCTGACTATAGTTGCCACAGGCACTTACGGAAATAAGATTGCCGCTGCTGTAGAGCAAGGTATGGCCAACCTTGACGGCCCTTTTAATGTAATGAAAGAGGTGAAGGACCGGTGGCGCTCCCCTGACAATCCCGGTGCCGGACTTTATGGTAAGACTACTAGTGGGACTTCACGTGAAAGGGATATCTTTCATTCCCGTTTTGTATACGATGGAAGTAACCTGACCATTAAGAACATTACATTAGGATATACCTTGCCAGCTAATCTCATTAAGTTTGTCAGCAGACTGCGTGTGTACGCCAGTGTCCAGCAGGCATTTGTATTCAGCAAGTACAAATATGGAAATCCCGAAGTGGGTGTGGACTTTAATGGCAACTCACCGGGAGCATTATTGCAAGGTATAGATTATTCTACATATCCCGTACCAAGGACATTCACTTTTGGCTTGAATATAAACTTTTAACTTTTAAAATTGAATACCATTATGAAGAATCATAAATATATGTTGGCGATGTTGCTGTCATCTAGCCTATTGGTAGGATGTCAGGGCGATTTCTTGAATTTACCATCTGAGACATCTTTGAGTACTGCTGTTTATTACAAATCACAAAGTGACTTTGAGCAGGCAATCAATGGTGCTTATGCTCCTTTACGCGATTTGTATAACGGGACGTATGGAGCATGGGCGATGGGCGAAATGCGCAGTGATAATACCACTTATAAATATAACCCCAATGACCGGGGAACGATAGAGGCTGAGTTCGTGAAAAACTTTTTGGACGATGCGACGAATGGAGTGCCACGTTCCAAATACGTGATTGACTATCGTATTATTTCACGGGTTAATCATCTGTTGGAACCGATAGATGCCGTCAGTTTTGATCAGAAGATAAAAGATAATATTAAAGGTCAGGCCTACTTTCTTCGGGCATTGGCTTATTTCGATCTTGTACAGTATTTCGGTAGTGTACCCATACACTTGAAACCGGCCAAGACACAAGCTGATACTTCACAGCCATTGGCAAGTGTGGAAGATGTGTATAAACAGATCATTGCAGATGCCGGACAGGCCGTTTCTCTTTTGCCATCCAAAGCGGATCAAGAGCCTGGTAGGGCAACGAAGGGAGCGGCAAACACTCTTTTGGGTAATGTATATATAGTGCAGAAACGATGGGCGGAAGCCGAACAGGTATTAAAAGAAGTAACGGGTTATGAGTTGATGCCACGCTATGCGGATGTTTTTGAACTTGCTAATAAGAATGGTCCGGAATCCATTTTCGAGATTCAATTTAAGGATGGTAATGAAGGATTGCATAGCTCCTTCTTTTATACCTTCTTGGTGCAGCCGATAACAGCCGAAGAGACAACAGCTATTACGGGTATTCCTGAGGTAGCACGTACAATAGAAGGTTATAATATACCTACGCCTGATATTATGGAAGCTTATGAACCAGGAGATGTGCGTAAAGATGTTTCCGTGGGCTTTGTTACCGCCCATGGTATCTCTTATCCTTATATCAAGAAATATTGCCATGCTCATACACAAAGTGGGAAAACCGGTGATAACTGGCCGGTTTACCGCTATGCTGAGGTCTTGCTTTTTATTGCTGAAGCTTTGAATGAGCAAGGCAAGACGGAGGAGGCATTAGTATATTTGAATAGAGTAAGATCAAGAGCGTTGTTGCCTGTAAGCAGTGCTTCGACTCAATCAGATGTACGCGAGGCTATTATTAAGGAACGGCGTGTGGAACTAGCTTTTGAGAACAAACGTTGGCTTGACCTTGTACGTACCGGAAGTGCAGAACAGGTTATGAAATCTTATGGAGAGCGGGTAAAAGCTAATCCTTCGGCTTATTATTTTCCCGAGGGATTTTCGGTGGCTCCTACTGCTTTTACTGATATCCGTATTTTGTTTCCATTGCCCGCATCAGAGGCTGCGCTTAGCCCTTATTTTTAAGGTTTAGGGTATATTGTAACTTGGCGGAATGACATTGAATAATTCTAGTCTTGGTAAAAATGTCGTTCCGTAAAGTCTTTATTCATAAATATATGTCAATAACTTAATCAATATAAACTAGTATATATGAAGAATTGTAAACTTCTTGTTTTGCTTCTTTCTGTTTGTATTGCTTGCCATGCAACGTTGCAATCTGGTAATGCTCATTTCATAGTCAAGAATTTAAAGACCGAATATGCTGTTACACCTCTAGGTCTTGATGTTGAACTTCCCCGTTTTAGTTGGCAGATGGAATCCCTAGGTGCTGAACGCGGTCTGCAGCAGACAGCCTATCAAATTATCGTTTCAGATGAAAAAGGAAACATTGTGTGGGATAGTGGAAAAACACAAAATGGATTCTCTTTAAATGTAGTGTATAATGGCACTTCTCTGCAACCCTCTACTCGTTATTCATGGACTGTAACGGTTTGGAATCAAAGAGGCGAACAAATGTCGGAAACTTCTTGGTTTGAAACAGGATTAATGAGTTGTGATTCCACTTATCAAGGTTGGAAGGATGCCAAATGGATTGGAGGCAGTGATCAGGATATGGTTTTGTATTCGCATTATCTTCCGGTTTTCAGATTGGAATATACAATTCAATTAAATGAAATATTAAAAAGTACTTGTGCAGGTCTTGTTTATGGAGCTAATGATGCACGTCTGATGGACAAAAATAAGAACTTGTATCATTTGGAAAACGGGAAGAATGAATCTTACATCAAAGTGGAATTGGATATTGCTCCAATATCCATGAAAAAAGAAGCGATATTGAATGTCTATCGGGTGGGCTACCATCCTAATGACAAGCCGGACATGCCTTTTGCTAGTTTCTCCATTCCTAAGAATCTGATTCATAAAGACAATATGTATGGTTGTCATACGATAATATTAAGTTCTGATTTAGGTTTCACTAAGTTCTATATTGATAATGTAGAAAAGGAGATTGGCGTTGTCAATCTAAATCCGTTGGGGAGAGGAGGTGATTTCATTGCTTTTCCGGTAGTCGGTGATATGGGCTTTATTGTCCCGGCTGAACAGGCTGTTTCTTTTTCAAAAGTGAAAATCATGAATTTTAGAAGTCCTCAAAATGTAATAACGACAGTGAAGGATGAAGCGTATCAGATCTTTGGTGGAACGAATGGTGCTTTAGAAATTTTCACTCCGAAAGGAAAATCATCTCCTATGCTCCGTACAGTTTTTACTTCTCCAGATGCTGGGGTGGTAAAAGCGCGTCTATATGTTACGGCACGCGGAATTTATGAAATTTATATAAATGGACAGCGTGTTGGAGAGGATTATTTCAATCCTGGAGTTACTCAATATAATAAAACTCATTTATATCAGACCTTTGATGTTACAGACTATGTACAAATAGGTCAGAATGCTATCGGAGCTTTCCTTGCAGAAGGTTGGTGGAGTGGAGGTGCTACATTTACTGGAGAAAATTGGAATTTCTTCGGCGATCGGCAATCTTTATTGGCTAAATTAGTTATCACCTATAAAGATGGGCATGAAAAAGTGATTGTTACGGATCCTTCTACTTGGCAGTATTGTAATAATGGTCCTGTTCTGTATGGCAGTCTCTTTCAAGGAGAAGTTTATGATGCTCTGAAAGACTCGGAAATGGAAGGGTGGAATACAGCTTTATACACTCCAAACGAAAGTTGGAAACCAGCTGTTGAAGTAGCTTTGAACGGACATATAAGTACATCAGGAAATCCAAATATGCCTTGGGTGGATGATTATTCTAATTATAAACTGGTAGGGCAGTTCGGGCAAACAGTAAAGGCGGTCAATGAGCTGACTGCAATCTCTGTAGAAGAAGTCCGTCCAAAAGTCTTTGTATATGATATGGGACAAAATATGGTAGGTGTACCTCAAATCCAACTTTCAGGAATGAAACCAGGAACAAAAATCTGTCTGCGTTATGCCGAAGTAAAGTATCCTGATTTGCCCGAATATGAAGGAAGTATTGGTATGATTATGCTTGAAAATATCCGTGCCGCCATGGCTCAAGATATCTATATAACGAGAGGCGGTCGGGAAACTATTCATCCGCGTTTTACTTACCACGGTTATCGTTTTGTGGAGATAACCGGTATAGATGCTCCTTTGGCGACAGAAGCGGTGAAAGGAATAGTGCTTAGTTCCATCCATAACTTTGCCTCTTCCTACGAAACATCCAATACATTGGTTAATAAATTGTGGAAAAATATTACGTGGTCTTCTTCCGGTAACTTCTTGTCTATTCCCACAGATTGTCCTCAACGCAACGAGCGTTTGGGATGGGCGGGAGATATTTCTGTCTTCTCTCGTACAGCGACTTACCTGGCTGATGTCTCTCAATTCCTTAGAAGATATGTACAATCTATGCGTGACGTACAACGATCTGACGGACGTTTTCCCGATATAGCTCCACTGGGAGGAGGGTTTGGTGGGCTGTTATGGGGAAGTGCCGGAATCACAGTGCCTTGGGAGTGTTATCAGCAATATGGAGATAAAAGATTGTTGAACGAACACTATGATGCTATGAGTCAGTACATACAGTATATACTTGATAAAATGATTGAGAAGGAGACAGGCTTGCTAGTTCAGAACAGAGCATGGGGTGACTTGGGTGACTGGTTGGGATTGGAAGATGAGAAAAATGATAAATCACTCTTATGGGAAGCATATTTCATCTACGACTTGGAATTGATGAATAAGATAGCTACCATTTTGGGCAAGCAAATGGATGCAGAAAGATTCAGTAAATTATATGCTGAGCGGAAAACTTTCTTTAATAAAACCTATATTCGCCCCAATGATGGTAAGACTATCTTTTCCTCCTTTCTTCCTAAAAAACGAGGTACATCAATTGATATTCAAACTTCTTATGTGCTTCCGTTGGCATTCAATATTATTAATGATGAGCAGAAAGAAAAAGCCATAAAGAACTTGTTGGAAACCATTACACGGGAGAATACAACTGATTGTGGCAAGTTATGTCCATCTTATTCGTTAATGACTGGTTTTATAGGCACTGCATGGATTGGTAAGGCACTGTCAGATAATGGTTATTCTGATATTGCTTATAGATTATTGCAACAAACAAGCTATCCTTCTTGGCTATATTCCGTAGAACAGGGTGCGACGACTATTTGGGAACGCTTGAATTCTTATACCCATTTGGATGGGTTTGGCGGGAATAACCGTATGAATTCATTTAATCATTATTCATTTGGTGCAGTAGGAAGTTGGATGTATAATTATTCTTTGGGTATACAGCGGGATGAGGCTTTTCCCGGATTTAAACATTTCATCTTAAAGCCGGCGATAGATTTGGCTGGTAAAATGAAGTATGCAAAAGGATATTACGATTCTATGTATGGACGCATTGAAAGTGGTTGGGAAATAGAGAATGAAATCATTCGATATACTTTCAATATTCCTGGCAATACTTCCGCTTTATTATATCTACCTGCTTCATCTGTAAAAGATGTGAAGGAGAACGGAAAGGGTATTTTAAAAAAAAAGTACTGGAATCAAGTTTATCGGTGAAAATAATGGAAAGGTTATTTTGGAGTTGGAATCGGGTAGTTATCAATTTGAGGTGAAAAAATGAAATACTGAATGGTTTGTATTCTATGATAGCATTCGGAATAATAATATTTGAGTCTTCAATCAATGATTTTGTTCTTCTAATTAATTTCTATTTGCAAGATGGAAAATGTTCTATTCTTAGAAATAGAGATTGCTGTATTTTTTCTATTTTCCCCCATTTGACCGAATAAAGTCCCTCTTTTGAAAGATTTATATACCTATCGTTAGGATTGTATTTTCTATCTTTGCATCAAACAATTTTTGAACTAATTATTATGAAACACAAAATCCTTACTTTCTTTTTGGCTTGTCTTGTGCCCTGGCTGGCAGGAGCACAGCAATCTGCCAATAGTCAAAATAATGTAGCCGAAAAAGATTACATAGCTTATCTCTTTACCTATTTTACAGGTAACCACATCAGCGAGGAAGCCGTATGCTATGCGGTAAGTACGGACGGATATACCTATTGGGCATTGAATGACAACAAACCTGTCATTGATTCCAAAATCATCAGTTCTACCGGTGGTGTGCGCGACCCGCATATCCTGCGTTGCAAAGACGGAAAGACATTCTATATGGTGGTTACCGATATGGTTTCTGACAATGGATGGGATTCCAATCGTGCCATGGTGTTGCTGAAATCTACAGACTTGGTGAACTGGAACCATTCTGTCATCAATATGCAGAAACGTTATGCCGGACAGGAAAAACTGAAACGGGTATGGGCGCCTCAGACTATCTTCGATGCGGAAGCCGGAAAATACTTGGTCTATTGGTCAATGAAATATGGTGATGAGGCAGATGTGATTTATTATGCTTATGCCAATAAAGAATTTACCGACCTGGAAGGTGAACCGAAACCGCTTTTCATCCCTGAAAACAAGAAATCTTGCATAGACGGTGATATCGTATATAAAGATGGAATCTACCACCTGTTTTATAAAACCGAAGGACATGGAAACGGCATCCGGGTAGCAACTACCCGTTCGCTGACTTCGGGACAATGGGAGGAAGAACCCGACTACAAGCAGCAGACCCCGGAAGCGGTGGAAGGTGCGGGAACTTTCAAACTGATAGGTCAGAATAAATACATCTTGATGTATGATGTCTATATGAAAGGTAAATACCAGTTTACCGAAACGACCGATTTGAAAAACTTTAAAGTGATAGACAGTGAGGTGAAGATGAATTTTCATCCGCGTCACGGAACTATCATCCCCATTACCCATGCCGAGCTGAAGCGTATCACTGACAAGTGGCCTTCAAAGGAAATGGGTAATATGACTATCCCCAACAATCCGGTGCTGCAAGGGTTTCACGCCGACCCTGAAATATTGTATTCTCATCAGACTAAAAAATATTATATCTATTCTACCACCGACGGACAGTCCGGATGGGGAGGGTGGTACTTTACGGTCTTTTCCTCAGATAATTTGAAAGACTGGAAGGACGAAGGCGTGATGCTTGACCTGAAGTCCGACCAGGTGATATGGGCGGATGGAAACGCGTGGGCTCCATGTATTGAAGAAAAAATAGTGGACGGAAAGTATAAATATTTTTTCTATTTCAGTGGTAACCCTACAGCCGGAGGCGGCAAGCAGATCGGGGTGGCGGTAGCCGATTCTCCCACCGGTCCGTTCAAAGACTTGGGACATCCCATCTCACCGAATCTCCTGTGGGCCACGGACAGCAGATTGATGTGGATGTGTTTACCGATCCGGTTTCGGGAAAATCCTATCTGTATTGGGGTAATGGCTATATGGCAGGCGCCGAGCTGAATGAGGATATGCTTTCCATCAAGGAGAATACCCTGACCGTATTGACTCCGAAAGGGGGAAGCCTGAAGGATTATGCTTTCCGTGAAGCGGCGTATGTGTTCTATCGTAACGGACTTTACTATTTTATGTGGTCTGTGGACGATACCGGTTCGCCTAACTATCATGTGGCATACGGTACGTCAAAATCTCCGTTGGGTCCCATAAAGGTGGCCAAGAAGCCGGTGGTGCTGATTCAGGACCCTGCAAAGGAAATCTATGGGCCTGCCCACAATGCGGTGCTGCAAATTCCGGGTACGGATGAGTGGTACATTGTATATCATCGTATTAATAAGAACTTTATAGACCGTGAGAAGGGTCCTGGCGTGCATCGTGAAGTATGTATAGACCGTATGGAATTTAATCCGGACGGAACCATCAGGAAGGTTGTTCCCACGTTATAAAAGAAACATAACAATAAAGTATATACCATGAAAAAGACCTTATTATCTCTGGCAATCGCCTCATTGGCAGCAGGCCAATCCGTCTGTGCTGCCGTGGAAAAAGTATATAATGAGCCCGATTCGGTCTACATCTTCTCTTACGCCCATCCGGAAGACGAGGGACGCAGCGGACTGAAATTCGCATGGAGCCCCGATGGCGACAAGTGGCTGAGTGTATCCGATGGCTTTGCCTATCTGAAATGTGACTTCGGACGTTGGGGGTCGGAAAAGAGAATGATTAAACCTCTTCTGGAAAAAGCGGAAGACGGACGTTGGTATTGCCGGTGGCAGCTCACCCCCAGCGGAAAAGTATGGGGTACTTCCCATTCTTCCGACTTGTTGAAGTGGGCTCCCCAACAATATGTCAATGCGGAGAAGCCTGCTGTGCCCCGACTGGTCACTGCCCGGCAGATTGTCCTTGATAAAGATACTTTGAACGGCTATATGCAGAAAGTTCCTTATGCGGATATAGAACAGTTGATTCGTTTTGCCGAGCATAAGAAATTCCGCGATATACAGAATAATGAGCGTACCGAACAGGACGCCGTTCGTTTTGCCGGACTGAAACCGGTCACTGCCACCATCCGGGTGGATGCCGGACGGGTAAAGCCCATCAGCGAGCATTTAATAGGTATTTTCTTTGAGGATATTAACTATGGGGCCGATGGCGGGTTGTATGCGGAGCTGGTTCAGAACCGTGATTTTGAATATTCTGCTAAAGACGGCGCAAGAGATAAGAACTGGAACAGCACGTATGCGTGGAGCATACAGGGAACTAATGCGGAACTGTCTGTCAGTGAGGACAGTCCCATTCATGCTAACAATGCCCACTATGCAGTGTTGGAGGTACACCGCCCGGGTGCTGCCCTGGTGAATAACGGTTTTGACGGTATTGCCGTGAAAAAAGGTGAGAAGTATGACTTCTCTGTGTTTTCCAAAGTGCTGGATGATACGAAAGGTGGAAAAGTGCTTGTGAGACTGACTACCAAAGACGGCAAGGAGATTGCGCAGGCTGCTATTCGGGTTTCATCTACAGAGTGGAAAAAACAAAAGGCTGTACTGACGGCAACAGCGGATGCTGCGGATGCCGTGCTGTCCGTTTGTCCGCAGATGGCTGGGAAGTATGCCTTGGATATGGTTTCTCTTTTCCCACAGAATACATTTAAAGGCAGAAAGAACGGGCTGCGTGCCGATTTGGCGCAGACCTTGGCCGACCTTCATCCCCGTTTTGTCCGTTTCCCCGGCGGATGTGTGGCTCACGGAGATGGTGTGGACAATATTTATGATTGGAAAGGCTCTATAGGAGCGTTGGAGGAACGCAAGCCTCTGCGCAATTTGTGGGGCTATCATCAGACACGTGGTTTGGGATATCATGAATATTTCTTGTTCTGCGAGGACATGGGTGCTGAACCTGTTCCCGTGGTGGCAGCCGGAGTGCCTTGTCAGAACTCGGGAACTTGCAGCCATCACTCGGTAGGCGAACTGGGTTGCGGCGGTCAGCAAGGCGGAATCCCGATGGAGGAAATGCCGCAGTACGTGCAGGATGTATTGGACTTGATAGAATATGCGAATGGAGATGCGAAGAAGACCGTATGGGGAAAGAAGCGTGCACAAGCCGGACACCCCAAGCCCTTCAATCTGAAATACATCGGCATTGGTAACGAGGACCTGATTACCGATATCTTTGAAGAACGTTTCACTATGATTTTCAATGCGGTGAAGGAGAAATATCCCGAAGTGACCGTTATCGGAACCGTAGGTCCGTTCTATGAGGGCAGTGATTATGAGGAAGGATGGAAATTTGCTACCAAAATGGGTATTCCGATGGTGGACGAGCATTATTACAATACTCCGGGATGGTTTATCAACAACCAGGATTTCTATGACCGTTATGACCGCAACAAGGCAAAAGTGTATCTGGGAGAGTATGCGGCTCACCTGCCGGGACGCCCCAACAACATGGAAACAGCATTGGCTGAGGCCTTGTACCTGACTTCCGTGGAACGTAATGCTGATGTGGTGACCATGACTTCATACGCTCCTCTGTTGGCCAAGGAGGGACATACCCAGTGGAATCCGGATTTGATTTATTTCAATAATACGGAGGTGAAACCCACCGTAGGTTACTATGCGCAGCAGATGTACGGACAAAATGTGGGCAGTGAATACATCGCTTCTTCCGTGACTTTGGATAATGCACAAGATGCGGTGAAGAAACGGGTAGGTGTGTCGGTAGTCCGCGACGGAAAGACAGGAGATATGATCGTGAAACTGGTGAATCTGCTGCCGGTAGCGGTGAATGCGAAGGTGGAGCTCCCATCTTTGGAAGGAATGAACACCACTGCCGTAAAGACGGTTCTGGCAGGCAAGCCGACCGACAAGCAGGCTCGTCCTGTAGCCGGTACAATGGAAGTAAGCGAGAAATTCGGATATGAATTGCCGGCTTATTCATTTACGGTAATCCGGATAAACAAGAATGAAAAATAACAATAGATAAATAAACATGAAGAAATTACTGACTTTATTGCTGGCAGTCCTGCTGCTGGCGGGATGTGCCGGCAATAAGTCCGGAACATTCGAAGCGGGCAAGAATACCTTTCTGCTGAATGGGAAACCGTTCGTGGTCAAAGCGGCAGAGGTGCATTATCCACGCATTCCCCGTGAATACTGGGAACATCGTATCGAAATGTGTAAAGCCTTGGGCATGAATACGCTCTGTCTATATGTCTTTTGGAATTTGCATGAGGAAACTCCCGGCAATTATGACTTTACAGGCAACAAGGATATTGCGGCTTTCTGTAAATTGGCTCAGAAGCATGGCATGTACGTCATTGTGCGTCCCGGCCCGTATGTATGTGCGGAATGGGAAATGGGCGGTCTGCCTTGGTGGCTGCTGAAGAACGACAGCGTGCAGCTTCGCACTCTCGATCCTTTCTATATGCAGCACGTGGGAGCCTTTATGCATGAAGTGGGCAAGCAATTGCAGGATTTGCAGATTACCCGTGGCGGTAACATCATCATGGTGCAGGTGGAAAACGAATATGGTTCGTATGGCACGGACAAGCCCTATGTGTCTGCCATCCGTGACACGGTACGCGCCGCAGGCTTCACCGAAGTGCCTTTGTTCCAATGTGACTGGAGTTCTAATTTCCTGAATAACGGTTTGGATGATTTGCTTTGGACTGTAAACTTCGGTACGGGAGCCGATATCGACAAGCAGTTTGCCAAACTGAAAGAAGTACGTCCTGACGCTCCACTGATGTGCAGTGAATTCTGGAGTGGATGGTTTGACCACTGGGGACGTAAGCACGAAACCCGTGACGGACAAATCATGGTGGATGGTCTGAAAGAGATGATGGACAAAGGCATTTCCTTCAGTCTGTACATGACTCACGGAGGAACGACCTTTGGCTGGTGGGGCGGTGCTAATAATCCGGCTTATTCGGCTATGTGCAGCAGTTATGACTATGATGCTCCTATCAGCGAAGCGGGCTGGACCACCGACAAATATTTCGCCTTGCGCAATATGTTGAAGGATTACATGGACGAAGGCCAGACATTGCCCGAAGTTCCCGAAGCCTTACCGGTAATGGAAGTTCCGGCTATCAAATTCACTCAAGTGGCTCCGCTGATCAACAACCTTCCCGAACCGAAGCAGACAGAGGAGATCCGGCCGATGGAGAAATTTGACCAGGGTTGGGGAAGTATTCTGTATCGTACCCGTCTGCCGGAAGATGTGAAAGCAGGAACCATTTTGAAAATTACCGAACAACATGACTGGACACAGATCTTTGCCGACGGGAAACTGTTGGGGCGTCTGGACCGCCGTGGCGGAGAGCAGGAGTTGACATTACCTGCATTGAAAGCCGGAACTCAGCTTGATTTATTGGTGGAAGCCATGGGACGTGTGAACTTTGACAAATCCATTCACGACCGTAAGGGAATCACCGAAAAAGTGGAACTGGTGAACGGTAAGAATGCTGAAACGTTGAAAGGCTGGACTGTTTATAATCTTCCCGTAGATTATGAATTTGTATCTTCCCGGAATTTTCAGGATATGAACTCGTCTGCCGCCTGTGGCATAGAAAAAAATGATGAAAGTGTTCCGGCCTACTATCGCGCCACTTTTACCTTGGATAAGGTGGCTGATACATTCCTGAATATGGAGTCATGGGGAAAAGGTATGGTATGGGTGAATGGCCGTGCCATGGGACGTTTCTGGGAGATCGGTCCTCAGCAGACTCTGTTCATGCCGGGGTGCTGGCTGAAAAAAGGAGTGAACGAAATCATTGTTCTTGACTTGAAAGGTCCGAAAGAGGCGACCATCGTCGGATTGGACAAACCTATCTTGGATATGCTTCGCGTAGCTGTTCCAGAAACGCATCGTAAACAGGGGCAAACCATTAAACTGGAGAAGGAAACACCGGTAGCTGCCGGTACTTTCAAACCAGGTAACGGTTGGCAGGAAGTGAAAGTACCTGCTACGAAAGGACGTTACTTCTGTCTGGAAGGCTTGGCTTCCTTTGATAATACCAATATTGCTGCTATTGCGGAGTTTGACGTGTTGGATGAGAAAGGACAGAAAATCTCTCGTGAAAACTGGAAGATTGTTTATGCCGACAGCGAGGAGACCCGTAGCGGCAACCGCACAGCCGATAAGATCTATGACCTGCAGGAAAGTACTTTCTGGCAGACGGTGGACAATACAGCTTATCCCCATCAGGTGGTGATAGATCTCGGCAAGGAATATAACGTGACTGGTTTTCGTATCCTGCCGCGTGCGGAACAAGGAGCTCCAGGCATGATTAAAGATTATAAGGTATATGTAAAAACAACCGGTTTCGGTTATTAAAATGAAGGTGCTACAGAAGAAAAATAAAACACAGATGTAAGGAGAAGATTCCAAAAGTAGGAAACTTGCAGATAGAACAGTTATCGGATACTTTAGCAAATTTTAAAAATTACTAGAGTATCCGATTTCTTTTTTATAATTTTGTGGCGGTCTATGATTCTAATAGAAAGCACAATGAAATATATATTGACCTTTATACTATCTTTTCTCTCTTTCTTGGTGTGTTCTCAGAACATAACTATTACAGATATTCCTACCATTGACCAGTTGCCGGTAAATGCTATTCATCGTGTTTTCAGAGACAGTGAAGGATATATGTGGTATGGCACGGTGAACGGATTATGTCGTGACGACGGCTATCATGTAAAGGTGTTTCGTTCGGACATTGATACTCCGGGGCTATTAGAGGACAACTTGGTAGAATGTATCGCTGAGGATAAGAAAGGAAATATATGGTTCGGTACAGACAAAGGGGCATATATTCTTAATAAATCGGATTACAGTGTACATCCTATAGATCCGAAGCGTCTGAAGAATATTCCAGTGATGTATCTTTATGCTACCAGTGACGGCTCTATGTGGCTGGGGTATCGCTCTGTATTGGCTAAATATGATACCAACGGGCAGTTGGTTAAAGAATATCCTATCCGGAATGAACACGGAGGAGCCTCCATCTCCGGATTTTGTGAGAGTCGCAACCATGAAATTATTATTTCTGTGTGGAATGGTCGGGTATATCATCTGGACAAAGAAAAAGATGAGTTTATCCCTTATCCCGATAAGATGAGAAGTCGAAATCCTACGGTGATGGTTCAGGATAATGAACAGGATTATTTTTGGTTGGCTACCTGGGGGGATGGCGTGGTACGTTTCGATCCTTCGGCCCCAGGGGATTCCATGTTTGTATACTCTGAAATACCGGTCAATGCGGCCGGTGAGGAGGACGGACTCATCCTCAGTCTGGCACAGGATGATAAACTGGGATATATCTGGTTGACTACCGGCCACGATTTCATGGCTTTGCAAATTCAACCGGACCGGACGTTGAAGCAGTTGAAATTTCCGGCAGGACTTTTGCCTGTCAACCACATGCTGGTAGAGGTCTTGAAAGGAAAGGAATGTTTGTGGGTATCAGCTTTTGACCGTCCTAGTTTCATCCTACATCTGATGGATAATATAACCAAAGATTATGCTTTGCCCGCTTTGGCGGACAGGGTAAACCGCAGTCCGGCCATAATGGCTTTGTGTGATGATGGAGATGGCATGATGTGGATGATGCAGGAACGAACTGGTCTTGCACTGTATGACTTGAAACAGGATAAAGTGAAAATCTATTCGGATTTTCCCGCACTTGCTTCTTTGCCTTTGAATAATGGACGAGAGATGACGAGAGCACGCATCAATAACGGGGTCTGGGTGGCGAAGGATTTGAATAGATGGGTCTATGGCATGGCTCGTCAGGGAATGGAGATGCATCTGAAAGATGTTATCGACTTGAACGGACAGGTGGAACAGAATGCTACAGTGACAAAATTATATGAAGACTCGCATGGAATCTTGTGGATAGGCTTGAGCAAAGGACTTTGTAGCTATGATGTTCGTCAGAAAAGAGTCAAACGGGTTTATCCGGATGTGGGTCATGTGATGGGGATAGTCGAAAATAAGGAAGGACTGATATGGATTTGTACTCAGGACAACGGTTTGTTTCAGACAACGGCAGATGAAAAACTGCGTTCTTTTAAATTAGAAAAGAACTTCTCCTGTCTGTCTATCGCTCCTGATGGGATTTTGTGGTTGGGAACTTGTGACGGAGGGGTCTACTCTTATGACCCTTCAGAGAATAAGTTGCTTTGTTATAATGGGGCCTGCGGCATGAATGGTAATCAGGTGAACCAGATAGTGGCTGATGCATATAATCATATTTGGATTGATACGAACCAGAAACTGATAGAATTTAATCCTCGTAACGGTTCGTTCCGCACCTATCTTACCACGGATGGTTCTATCTTGTTGCATCGCTTTCTTCCCACTGCTGTTTGTCAAGCAAAAGATGGCAATATTTATTGGGGCGGCATTCCGGGTATTTGCATGGTTACTCCATCAAACGGGTTGGAAAGAAAGGCTAGTGCAGTGAAGACCAAGATAACTGATATAAAGTTGCAAGGAGAATCATTGATATTCGGAGATAGAAAGAGTAGCAATTCCATTAACCGGATAGAATTGCATCCCGATGATCAGAATTTGGAAATTAGTTTTTCTTCTCTTAACCACCGTTATGCTTCAAAGATACGCTATGCTTATCGGTTGATAGGAGTGGACAAAGCGTGGGTATATGTGGAAGGTGGAAAAAACTCGGCTTTTTATAATCATCTGAGTAAGGGCACTTATACTTTTCAGGTGAAAGCGACGGATGAAAATGGTCTTTGGAGTAAAGAGGTAACTGAACTGACTATCCGACGCCTTCCTGCTTTTTATGAAACTTGGTGGGCGTATTTGTTCTATGTATTGATAGTGATGGGTGTATCCGGTTATAGTCTGTATCTTTATCTGAAGCGCGTGGACCGTAAGAATAATGAAATGTGGGCGGACAGGAAGGAGATGATTAAAATGCGTATTTATTTGGATAGTAAGGTGAATTTGCCTGAACCTGAGTTTGTACAACTGGACAAACTTCTATTGGAGAAAGCGGTAAAAGCCGTGGAAGATAACCTTACTGAGCCTGATTTTGATGTGACAGCTCTAGCTGATGCCATGAATATGTCCCGTTCTACTTTGACCCGTAAATTGAAAGCCATAACAGGTCGAACTCCATTGGATTTTATCCGGAACATCAAGATGAAGCATGCCAGACACATGTTGGAAGATAAAGACAAAAGTGTAACAGAGGTTGCCGCTACGTTGGGGTATTTTAATCGGAAGTATTTCACCACTTGCTTTAAAGAGGAATTTGGAATGACTCCCAGTGAGTTCCAGAAATCACAACACGAAGAATAAACATCTTCCTGTCCTTTAATTGTTGCAAATAGGGGGTACAAATGCGTCAAGTTATAGCTAGAGCCATTTGTATCCCCTGTTAGCATGGTTCTTCACCTGTATTTCTATTTCCTATTTCATTCTTTTGCCACAACCTTTTACGGGGAGAAAAACACATCTTCTTCATTCATTCCCGCAGTAAAGGTATGTATAACTTTAAATTTAATATAGAATGAAACATTTGTTTTTGTTGCTTACTCTGTTAAGCTTTTCATTAATAGCCTTAGCCCAGCAAAAAGTGACGGGTAAGGTGAAGGATTCTTCCGGCGAGCCTGTCATAGGAGCCAGTGTTGTCGTAAAAGGCAATAATACCATGGGAACGATTACGGATTTTGATGGAAACTTTATGTTGGATGTTCCTACAAAGAGTGTATTGGTTATTTCCTATATTGGTTATGTCACTCAGGAAGTTCCGACAGCAGGAAAAAAATCATTAGAGATTATTTTAAAAGAGGATACCAAGACCTTGGACGAAGTGGTGGTGATTGGTTACGGTACACAGCGTAAAGGGGATGTAACCAGTTCTGTAGCTAGTGTGAAAGCCGATAACTTTGTAAAAGGAGCCGTGAAGGATGTGGGACAGCTGATTCAAGGAAAAGTAGCCGGTCTGGCTATCACAAATCCTAATGGTGACCCGACGGGAAGTACTCAGATACGTCTTCGTGGTACAAATACCATTGGTGGAGCCAATACAGCCCCCTTGGTGTTGATTGATGGAATTCCGGGCGAACTCGGCACTGTGGCTCCGGAAGATGTGGAGAGTGTGGATGTGCTGAAGGACGGTTCTGCTGCCGCTATCTATGGTACGCGCGGTACGAATGGTGTGATTTTGATTACTACCAAACAAGCTAAAGGAGTGGATATCAACCAGGTGGAGTATAATGGTTACGTCAGTACTTCTCTTATTGCCAAGAAATTGGATATGTTGAATGCGGATGAGTTCCGTACCCTTTATCCCGACCAGGATCATGGGGCTGATACGGACTGGATTGATGAGATTAGCCGTACGCCGATCAGCCACGTTCACAACTTGTCATTGATGGGTGGTAACTCAAAGACTAATTATATTGCCAATTTGAACTATGCTTCTCGTCAAGGGATCATGAAAAAATCAGATTTCGAAAGTTTTCAAGGACGTATTGAGGTGACTCACCGTATGTTTGATGATAAGTTGAAATTGAAATTCGGTTTGTTTGGTAAGAAAAATCAAATGGAATCTACAACTAGTGGGGGTAGCTTCAGAGGTTGGGTATATGGTCAGGCAACTCGTAGAAACCCGACTGATCCGGTAAGAAATGAGGATGGTACATGGAATGAGAATGTGAGCAAATTCGAATATGAGAATCCGTTGGCTTTGTTGTATGAGGCTGAAGGAAATGTAAAAAAGACTCAGTTGCGTTACAATGGAAATATTGTTTATAATCCTATCAAAGATTTGACTCTTTCTGCCGTATTCTCTTATATTCGTGACAATATGAACCGTGGCTACGGCGAGACTTTGAGCCATATTTCTGCTTTGCGTGATGGATTGGCAGGTTGGTCTTCGGTAGGTGCTTATACCAAGATGGAGAAGTTGATGGAACTTACTGCACAATATAACAAAGAAATCGGTGCGCATAAATTCAGTGTCTTGGGTGGTTATAGTTACAATGAAACAGATTTTGAAGAACTTTGGATTGATAACTATGGTTTTCAGGATGATTATTTTGGCGGATGGCATAATATTGGCATCGGTTCTGCTTTGAAAGACGGTAAAGCGAACATCGGCTCAAAGAAAACTCCTACAAATTTGATCGGCTTTTTCGGTCGTGCCACCTATTCATTCAAGAATCGTTATTTGTTGATGGGAGCCCTTCGTTATGAAGGAGCCAGTCAGTTATGGGGTACTGATAATGCATGGGGACTTTTCCCGTCCGTATCTGTAGGATGGAGAATTACCGAAGAAGCATTTATGAAGAATCAGAAGATTTTTGATGACTTGAAACTTCGTGTGGGATATGGTGTGACAGGTTCACAGCCTAAAGATCCTTTTCTGGGTGTGGCTATGTTGAAATACGGATCGTATGCTTTTGTAAATGGAAATTGGATACAGACCATCGTTCCGGCATCCAACCCGAATCCTGATTTGAAATGGGAGGAAAAGAAAGAAACTAATATTGGTTTGGACTTCGTTTCATGGGGTGGCCGTTTGTCCGGTTCTATTGATTATTATAACCGTGATGTGGATGGCTTGATATACGAATATGGAGTACCGACTCCTCCGAACTTGTATAATAAGACAATGGCCAATGGGGGTACAATGAGAAATCGTGGTGTGGAAGTGTTGGTGACTGTGGTTCCTGTTCAGAATAAAGATTTTGAATGGAGCACTACCGGAACATTCTCTTTGAACTCTAATAAGCTAATCAGTTTGTCTGGCAGTATCTTTAAGTCGGATTACGACTATTTTAATACGGGTACAGTGGAATACTCCGGTCAGGTAGCCGATTCTCACAGAGTACAGGTGGGTGAAAGTATCGGTAATTTCTATGGCTTTAAAGTAGTGGATGTAGACAGTGAAGGGCGTTGGATCTATGAAGACAGGAATGGTGAGCTGGTGAACTATAAGGACTTTACCCATGCTCCTGAAGATAAACATGTGATTGGTAACGGTCTTCCTAAATGGTATGCAGGATGGAACAATACTCTTCGTTATAAAAACTTCGACTTGAATGTGACTATGCGTGGCGCGTTTGGCTTCCAGATAATCAATGGTGGACGTATGAATTACGAGAATGTAAAGAACAGCCGTTTTGAAAATCGTTTGAAATCTGTGAATGACTTGGTGTTTGGCAAGCATACGTTGAGCCCGGAAGTGGAACCGGAATTCAACAGCTATTATGTAGAAGATGGTGACTACTGGAAGATTGACAATATAACCTTGGGATATAGTTTCGGTCAGGTAGGTAAATATATAAAGTCACTCCGTATCTATGGTTCGGTATTGAATGCTTTGACTATAACCGGATATAAAGGTATTGATCCGGAAGTATCAACAGACGGCTTGACTCCGGGATATGATACACGTGACAGATATCCGAGTGTGCGCTCATTTACTTTCGGCGTTAATGTGAAATTTTAATGAACTAAAAAGGAATTGAAGATGAAAACAAATATAAAATTATGGACAATGGGACTGATGACAGCCGCATTGTTGGGAAATACAGCTTGTACTGATTTACTGCATGAGAGTTATGGGCAGGTAGTGTCTGAGGATTACGTGCCGAAAACGGAGGAAGATGTCAGTTATCTGGTAAATGCCGCTTATATACCTTGGCGCGAAACGTTATTGCAATGGAACGGAGTGGTTCGTGCACAGGAATTATGTGCGGATCAGGATGTTCTTCCCGCTCGCGATGGTATTGGATGGGTAGACGGTTATATCTATAAAAGATGGCATCAGCATACTTGGACTACCGAGGATGACGGTGTACTTCAAGGATGGGAACGCACGTACAATGGTGTGAATACCTGTAACCGTATTTTATCTCAGATAGAAGAAGGTGTGATCAGTGTGGATGGAGAAACGAAAGAAAAGTTGATTGCCGAATTGAAAGTACTGAGGGCTTCCTATTATTATATTTTGATTGATTTGTATGGTAATGTGCCCATTGTGACAGACTTTAAAGATACTTCATTACCGCAACAGTCTACTCGCAAAGAGGTCTTTGACTTTATTGTGAAAGAAATAACAGAGAATATGGATTTGTTGTCCGAAACGCCGAGAGGTTATTATTATGGACGTTTCAATAAGTGGGCGGCCCATGCATTGCTGGCTAAAATATATTTGAATGCTGAAGTCTGGTCGGGTACTGCTCAGTGGCAGAAATGTATCGACGAGTGTGATATCGTGATTAATTATGCCGAGAAGTCCGGAGAATATGCATTGGAAAATAATCAGAAGGATGTTTTTGTAACGCATAATGAGAATTCCAAAGAAATAATCTTTGCATTGCCGTTTGATGAAATTTATGTGACGGGATGGAATGATTTTGATTTCCACATGTACACTTTAGCACCTGAAAACCAGGAAACCTATCAGTTGACTGCACGTCCTTGGGGTGGTGTGTGTGCAGTGCCTCAGTTTATTAATTCTTTTGATAAGGATGACGCACGTTTGGAGGCTAACTATATTCAAGGCCAGCAATATACCTATTCCGGTGAAATCTTGAAGCGTAGTATTGATGGAAAGCCATTGATTTATACGGTAGATGTCCCTTCTATTGACCAGTCGGATGTGGATGATGGTTTCCGTTGGGGTAAGTTTGAATATGCCACCGGTATAACAAACCGCTTGAGTAATGACTGGCCGTTGTTACGTTATGCGGATGTATTGATGATGAAAGCGGAGTCATTGATGCGTTTGGGCAAATCGGGAGCAGGTGCTTTGGTGACTCAGGTACGTGAACGTGCCTTTAAGAATGAGCCTGAAAAAGCGCAAGTTACAGATGCAGAATTGATGGGAGGAAGTGTATATGATTATGGCCGAAGAGATAGTTATAAGGCAGAACATGATGGTGGAGCGGATATTAAATATGGTCGTTTCCTTGATGAGTTAGGTTGGGAGTTTTGTCAGGAAGGACGCCGCCGTCAGGATATGATTCGTTTTGGAATCTTCACCACGAAAGCTTGGTTCTCTCATGATAAGAGTGATGAAACCAAAAATCTGTATCCTATTCCAAATAAAGTATTGTTGACCAATAGCAATCTGAAACAGAATCCGGGATATTCTAAATAATCAGGTTATTTCATCCGGTGGAATTTACTTTGGATTTTCACAAAATAGTTCCATCGGATGCTCTTTGTTTAATCATAGGTTGTTCAATAGGATTTTTTTAAGGAGTAAAAGATTGTTTTCATTTATTCCATTAATTTTGCAAGGAAATAAGACTTTGAAATAAACCCCTAATTATGAATTTACTTAAAATCATTTTGTCCACTTCCGCTTTTGCCATAGCTTCAGTAGCTTTGCATGCTCAGTTGCCCACAAAAGTAGAAAGTTTTCCGGTTAGGGATGTGCGGCTCACCGCCAGCCCTTTCAAACATGCAGAGGATATGGATATCCGTTATTTGCTGGGAATAGACCCCGATCGTTTGTTGGCTCCTTATTTGAAGGAGGCTGGCCTGTTCCCTAAAGCAGAAAATTATACTAATTGGGAAAATACAGGACTGGACGGACATATTGGCGGACATTATTTGTCGGCCCTTTCCTATATGTATGCCGCTACAGGCAATCAGGAGATCAAGGTTCGTTTAGATTATATGATAAGTGAACTGAAACGTTGTCAGGATGCCGCCGGTGACGGTTATCTGTGCGGAGTTCCAAACGGGCGCAAAATGTGGAAAGAAATAGAAGAAGGGAACATTCGTGCCTCCGGTTTCGGACTGAACGATCGTTGGGTTCCTCTTTACAATATTCATAAAATGTATGCCGGCCTTCGTGATGCAACTCTTCAGACAGGTAGTAAGGAAGCAAAAGAAATGTTGGTGAAACTCACTGACTGGATGATTCGTCTGATATCCAAACTGAGCGATGAACAGATACAGGATATGTTGCGCAGCGAACATGGAGGACTGAATGAAACATTCGCCGATGTAGCCGCTATCACCGGCGACAAACGTTACTTGAAACTAGCTCATCAGTTCTCTCATCAGACTGTGTTGCAGCCTTTATTGAAACAAGAGGATAAATTGACCGGCATGCACGCCAATACCCAAATACCGAAAGTGATAGGTTTCAAACGTATTGCCGATTTGGAAGGCAATCGGGACTGGAGTGAGGCTGCCCGTTATTTTTGGGAAACAGTAGTAGACCATCGCAGTATCACCATCGGAGGTAACAGTGTGCGTGAGCATTTTCATCCGGCTGATGATTTCAGCAGTATGCTCACCAGTGAACAGGGGCCTGAAACTTGTAACACTTATAATATGCTCCGCCTTACAAAAATGTTGTATGAAACGAGTGCGGACGCTCATTTGATGGATTATTACGAACGGGCGCTTTATAACCATATCCTTTCCACACAAGATCCTGTACAAGGTGGTTTTGTTTATTTCACCCCGATGCGTGCCGGTCATTATAGAGTCTACTCGCAACCTCAGACCAGTTTCTGGTGTTGTGTGGGATCGGGGATGGAAAATCATGCCCGCTATGGTGAAATGATTTATGGACACAAGGATAATAATCTGTATGTCAATCTTTTCATTCCCTCTACCTTGCGTTGGGGAGATATCCATATTGAGCAACAAACGGCTTTCCCCGATGAGGAAGGGACAACTCTTGCTGTTTCTCCGGAAAAGGGAGAGAAGGAATTCGCACTTCTTTTCCGTGTTCCCGAATGGACGAATCCGGAAGCATTACGCTTGTCTGTCAACGGTGAACAACAGAAAGTAACGGTCAAAGAGGGATATGTTAGCTTGAACCGTACTTGGTCAAAAGGTGACAAAGTGAGATTGGAACTGCCGATGCATCTGCGTGCCATTGCATTGCCGGATGGTTCTGCCAACTATTCCATCTTATACGGACCGATTGTGCTGGCCGCCCAATTGGGCAAGCAAAATCAGGATGGTATGTTCGCCGATGACAGTCGTGGCGGACACATAGCCGCCGGGCCCCGTCTGCCTTTACAAACGATGCCTGTCATGGTGGGGGATAAGAATGATATTCTCTCTCATCTGAAGAAAGTGGAAGGCAAACCGTTGACATTTGCGTTGACCGGAGTCTATCCCGAACGTTATGAGGGCATGATTGTGGAACCGTTTTTCCGTTTATACGAGTGCCGGTATATGGTTTATTGGCCCGTCCTGTCCAAACAGGAGTTGCAGGCAAGGCAGGAACAGTTAGCGAAAGAAGAGAAGGAACGTGCTGCATTGGATGGTATTACTACCGACAAGGTGATTTGTGGGGAACAGCAACCGGAAAGCGACCATTTCATCCGGATGGAGAACTCTCGTACGGGGGATGATGAAGGTGTTCATTGGCGCGAGACAACCGGTTGGTTCAGTTATCGTATGAAGACGAATGGAAAACCTGTTCATAAGGTCCGTATCCTGTTCCGTCCTGAGATTCGTAAGGATGCAAAAGTATGGATAAACGGGCAGGAAGTAGGTAAATTAGCTGACAAACCAGCTTCGGATTTGTCGGTTGGCATAGTTGACGTGCCTGTATCTATGCAATCTGATGATCAGTTGGAAATAAAGATTGGTAGAGGAAATGAGAAAGTGACTCCGCATATTTATGAGGTGCGGTTGGTGACTGAATAAATACATGCTTTAAAGTAATAAAAACGATCATGTCTTATGGGTATGATCGTTTTTTATTTCTTTTTATAAATGAAGTACCTGTTTGCTATCTGTCTTTCCGAAAAGATTCTCTATTTTTGCAGGAAACAAACCGAACAGCTAATGAAAATTCTCCATACAGCAGACTGGCATCTGGGCCAGACCTTTTATGAATACGACCGCCGGGAAGAGCATTTCCATTTTCTAGAATGGCTGAAACAGCAGATAAAACAGCATGAAATAGATGTATTGCTGATAGCAGGCGATGTATTCGACAGCCCAAATCCTTCAGCAGAATCTCAACGAGTGTATTATCGTTTTTTAAGAGAAGTCACATCTGAGAACCCTTCTTTACAAATTGTCATCATTGCCGGAAATCATGACTCGGCAGCTCGTCTGGAGGCCCCCAATCCTTTATTGGAGGATATGAATATCATTGTTCGTGGCACGGTGCGGCGCAATGCGGAAGGCGACATAGATTTGCAACACCTCATTGTTCCCCTTTATACAGAAGGAAAAGTGACCGCTTATTGTCTTGCCGTTCCCTATCTGCGTCAGGGTGATTACCCTTCGGCAGAGAATTACTCAAAGGGAGTCCAGCAGCTTTATGAACAGCTTTTCAACAAAGTGAAAGAGAAGGGAATCCCCGTTGTCGCCATGGGGCATCTGCAAGCCACAGGCTCGGAAATCTCGGAAGACGACCGGTCGGAACGTACTGTTATCGGCGGCTTGGAATGTGTATCCCCCGATGCCTTTAATGAAGCCATTACTTATACCGCATTGGGGCATCTGCATCGCTCCCAACGTGTATCCCATCGGGAGAATGTGCGTTATTCCGGAACTCCTATGCCTATGTCTTTTGCTGAGAAGAATAATGCATCCGGTGTAGTTATGGTAACGATAGATACGGAGGGTACAAATATTGAAAAATTGGAATTCCAGCCATTGGCCGGTTTAGTAAGTATTCCCCCCGAAGCTCGTCCGTTGGAAGAAGTGTTGCAAGTCATTGGTGAATTGCCTGACGGTGATGTCACGTTGCGTTCACCTTATCTGGAAATCAAGATCTTAATGACTGAACCCGAGCCTTCTTATAAATATAAGATTGAGGAGGCCTTGAAAGGGAAAGCAGTCCGTTTGGCACGCATCGCCGCCATGCTTCCACAGAAAAAGGCAAGTGGCATTGCCGCCACTTCCTATGAGGAATTGCAGACCATCCGTCCGCTGGATATGGCACTGGATGTCTTTAAACGAAAATATGGAGGGACGGAGATGCCCGATACCATGAAACAATTGTTGGAAAGTGTGATCAAGGAGGCCGGAATATGAAAATAGTAGCGATAAGAGGGAAGAATCTAGCCTCATTGGAAGGCGAATTTGTTATTGACTTTACCGTTGAGCCTTTATGTTCGGCAGGTATATTCGCCATTACAGGCAGTACCGGAGCCGGAAAGTCAACCTTGTTGGATGCCTTATGCTTGGCCTTGTTTGATTGTACGCCGCGTATGAACAAGGCGAAAGAGAATAACGTTTCTGTTATGGATGTCGCCGACAGGGGAATTGCTCAAAACGACAGCCGTTCCATCCTTCGTCGGGGTACGGCCGAAGGTTATTCGGAAGTGGACTTTGTAGCTTTGACAGGGGAGGTTTTCCGCTCACGTTGGACGGTACGACGTTCGCGTGGCAAAGTGGATGGTTCCTTGCAAAAAGTGGAAATGACATTGACTAACCTCACTTCAGGAGTAGAACAGCAAGGAACAAAGACAGAATTATTATCTCACATCAGTAAATTAATCGGGCTTTCTTTTGAACAGTTTAACCGTTCTGTATTGCTGGCTCAAGGTGACTTTGCCACCTTCCTGAAGGCTCGTCAGACTGACAAAGCCGAAATCTTGGAAAAGTTGACCGGAACCGAAATTTACTCACGTATCTCTGCTTCCATCTATGAACGCACCAAGCGGGCGGAAGGTGAATATAAATTATTGCAAGAACGTATCAAAGGCATTGAGTTGTTGACAGAAGAGCAATTGCAGCAACTTTCAGCTGAAAAGGAAGAATTACAAGTTCGCTTGTCCGTTTCGAAGAAAAAAGAGGAAAACCTGTCCGGCAAGTTGAAATGGCTGGAAGAAGAAGGACGCTTGAATATAGGTTGCATACAGGCGGAAGAAACACTTTCGGTTGTCAGAAAAGAAATAGAAGCAGCCCGTCCGCGTTATGAACTGTTGTTCCGTATAGAGCAGGCGCAGGATATCCGCGATGTGTATATGGAACAACGTAATGCCCGGCAACAGACTACTGCCGGACGTTCCCGATTGAACGAAATACAGGTTGCCATACAGAAAAATGCTGCTTTGCAAACTTCCGCGACCGCACAGTGGGAAGCTGCTCAGAAGGCGCAAACGGAATTCAAGGCTTATCTGTTACAACAAGAACCACAATTGGATAAGGCTAGAGCATTGGATGTGCAATTGGCAGAAAATAGAAAACAACTGGTGGAAAGCCGGAAGGAAGTGGCTTTGGCATTACAAGCTAAGGATAATTTGCATCAATCTATCTGTAGGACTGAAAAGGAAATAAGTCTGTTGGCAGAGAAGCAAAACATTTTGCAAACTTGGTTTGAGCGATATACTGCTTATTCCCAACTTATTCCGGCTGTTGAATTGATAACCAGTTTGCTTAGTAATCTGGAAATAGCAAAGACGCAGACTCTGTCGAATCAGCAGTTGCTGGAGAAAGTAAGGAATGCGAATGAAATGGAGGAACAACGTTTGAAATCCGTACAACAAGAGGCCGAGCGCCTGAACCGTCTGTTGCCGGCAGAAGTTCTGTTGCTCCGTGCGCAGTTGGAGGAGGGAAAACCTTGCCCTGTTTGCGGCAGTCTTCATCATCCGATGAGGGAACAGATCAATGTCCAATCCTTGCAGGAAGAAGAACTGAACCGTGCCAAAGAACAGGTTGCTAAGGAAATGGAACAACTGAAGAATACGTTGAATGCCCGTCAACTGGAGATGGCCCGTCTGTCCACCTTGATTGAGAATTATACAGTACAAAGTGAAGATATCTTGAAAAAAGTTGAAACCTGCGTTTCCATTATTCCTACCTGGAAGGATTTATTGGAGCAGGGAACGTTGAAACGTTATGTCCAGCAATTCGGCAGGCAATGGAATACCCGTCTGCAGGAGCAGACCGAAATAAAAGAGGCTCTTACCTCAAAATCTGCCCAAAGGGATAGTTTGAAAAATGAAGAGGCGAATGCTATTCGTTTGTACGAAGAGAAAAAACAGAAAGAAGAAAAGCAACAGACTGAACTGGAAGAACGCACTTGTCTGCGCGCCTCTCTGCTGAATGGTGAACTTACCGAAAAGGTCGTTGCAAACAATGTTAAACGACAAAAGGAATTGGAACAACAACAGGAAAAAGCAATGAACTTGCATCATTCTCTAACCGTACAAGCAGAATCTTACAAAGGGCAGATCGCGCAGTTGGAAAAGGAATTAGTCCGTCTGATTGCTGTTTTGCAACAAGACGAGTTGAAAATAAACGAGTGGCTCACTCTTCAAAAGGAAACGTATGCCGAGTTGGAACAATTGCTTTCCAAAGACAAAAACTGGATACTGGCTGAAAAACAAGCATTGAATGCATTGAAAGAGAAGGAAACCGTTTTTCAGGCAGTCCTTTCAGAGCGAAGACAGAAAAAGGAGGAACATCAGCAAGCTCCCTTGAAACCGGATATCACGGAGAGCAGGGAGTCGCTGGCTGAAACATTGACAGCCTGCACCGCCGCCAAAGAAGCGGAAACCGGGCGCTTGGCCCAAATAGAAGTGACGATACAGAATCATATAAAAGGTAAAGAACGCATAGCCGGCATTAAGAAGGAATTGGAGGAGAAAACTTCCATCTACGAGAATTGGGCGAAACTGAATGAGTTGTTCGGTTCCCAAACGGGGACTAAGTTTAAGGAAATAGCTCAAGGCTATACGCTCGATGTTCTTTTACTTTATGCCAACAGGCATTTGCAGGATCTTGCCCCCCGTTATGAATTGCAGCGTATTCCGGACACGCTGGCCTTGCAGATTGTGGATCTTGATATGATGGGTGAGGTACGTAGTGTCATTCCTTCGGTGGGAGTCTTTCTTGGTATCTCTCGCTTTGGCATTGGGCTTGTCTTCCTTATCCTCCAACCGGATGAATGTGGAGTCGCTGTTTATTGACGAAGGTTTCGGATCATTGGATATGGACACCCTGCGCATTGCGATGGATGCTTTGGAACGGTTGCAGATGCAAGGGCGTAAGATAGGGGTGATTTCCCATGTGGCGGAGATGACGGAACGTATCCCCGCGCAGGTGCAGGTGGTGAAGACCGGAAGCGGAAGAAGCAAGGTGCAGGTGATGGGACAAATATAAGGATTGGGCTCCATTACAGATGATGAGTTATAAAGGCAAGTTATAAGGATAGAATGTAGCAAATGATATTCTATGTGGAAATATCTGTCATATTTCGTGTATGTGAAAATGCTTTGTATGATTTGGTTATGAATTGTTAAAAAAAATGTTTTCAAACAAAAAACTCAAAAAAAGTTCTTGACATTGTTGTTTTTTTGGTAAAATACATGTATGTTTGGAATGTTCATCAAAATGGACAAGGAATTATAAACAAAAGCGTTTAGCTGGTTCTGTATAAGTGAAAAGTCGAAATTTCCCGGAAAGTACCAAGAACAGCCATACGTTCAGCCTGCAATATTTAGCGGGGGGCGTTTCCTGTTTGTACCAAAGGCTTCGACTCCCGCACTTATAGACGAGGTTAATGCCCTTCCGCTTTTAATTTAGATGGATTTGCACATAGGGCACAAGCCTGGAGATTATATTATGACAAAAATAAACACGTGCAAATCTCGCTCTTACCTGAAAAGTATTATCAAACATTGGAACTCCACTGAAAAGAAATTTCCAATACAAGGCTGATATATAGATTCATGTGTCTGGTCTATATGTCATAAGTATCTGGTTTTTTCCTGGAAACCGATATTACTTCATATATAAATTCAATTCGGAACTACTTATAAATAAGATCATGGATAAGAAATCTGTAAAAATCAATGCTGAAAAAATATGGTATACACTGAATGAGGTGAAGTCTGTTTCAATATCCGAACTTGCAAGGATACTTAACCTGAGTATTGAAAGTACTGCATTGGCTGTCGGTTGGCTGGTATGTGAAAATAAAGTTTTCATAGGAAGTAAAAACGGACAGATTGAAATCTGTAGTGAAAATACCTATAATTTCTGTTTCGGTTAAATTGAAAGATATGTTGCAATGAATAAGAACGGTTCGGCATAAATGCTGGACAATCAGATGAAAGCTGCCCCTTACCGTTTTTACAGGCATTGTACAATAGATGAAGATGGAATCATGACTTGTCATGCTGGAAGTGGCAGTGAACTGAATATTTCTGAGGAAGTGTTTGAATTCCGTCTTAGAGATATGGAATCCCTGAACTGGATGATGAGAAAGGCCAGACTGGAAGGACGAAAAATCAGACCGGCCTCTCTTGATGAGAGATATTTTGACAACTTGCTAAATTATAAAAGATTCCAGTATTAATGGTATGATTGCTGGCGCAGACCTTTTATGCCTCGCTTTTATTATAATATAAGAATGAAAGCGTGTCCTGATTGATGAAAAAGACAACAAGGAGGGACTTGAACAGATTATTTTATATATCGGTATAGTATTCAATAAAATAAAAAAGTGACGGACTATGAAAAAAACATTAATTGGATTATTGGGCTCGACAGTTATATGCGTACTGTTTCTTGCAGGTTGTATTGATGAACATTACGGGGAGGATAGCAATACCATTGTTACCAATCTGACCGGCTATGCATGGGAGAGAACATTTCAGATACGTACTGAGGATGGCAGGGATGCGGAAGTCTGTGAACATTATGAGTTCGGGCTGAATGGTAAGGCTTCCTGTAAATCACGGACGACATGTGATGGCGAGGAAGTGGAAGAGCATGTACATTATTTCCGGTATGATTTTATCACTCCCAATAACAGATATCTTCTTCTGGATTACTGCTACTGGCAGATTGACAGGATCAGTTCTTCAGTATTGAGCATATATGAAACCTCTGACAATCCTGTGATTGTGATGGGGCAGACCAGGGAATATAAGAGTTTCTCGGCTGTTCCGTTGGGGAATGACTGATGCGCTATGTTTGATGTGTTTTTAGGAACAGAGGCGTTACAGGCATAAGTGAGGGAAAAATATGATTTTTGTCTCCATATTGAATCACTGTTTTTACTTATGAGAATCGGACCGGTGTTTTTGATGGGATTTTGTATTCAGAAATTCCACATCAAAGACAAGGATGTTTTTTAAAAAGATCAAGAGCTTTTAAAAAAGAACAGGAGCTTTTTCAAAAACAACAGGATGTTTTGATGTTTTTCCACTCGTATTGTATAACATGGCAAAACACCTTGTTTTTCTTTCAGAAGTTTCAGTCTCTCCGCAAACGTCCTGTTCATCGGCTTTTCGGCTGAAGGATATGCACGATAAAATCCTTCAGCCGAAAAAGATCTTTCAGCGTGACAGGGTAAGCGATGTCGTATTGTTTGGTTTTCTATCGGTGTTCGGATTCACCTTTATACATTTATTGACCACGGCTGAAAGAAAGAACTACGCAGTTGAAGGATCTCAGTGCATCAATCTGTCAGCCGGAATGCCGATGAACAGGACGTTTGCGGAGAGGCTGAAACTTCTGAAGGTTTTGGGGGGGGATTCTCCGGGAGAGGGGGATTTCTTTTCAAAAGATGGATACGCATATCAAAAAGAACGTAAGAAGACTTTGCATACTTGCCGCAAGTTTTTCGGAATCTTGTAGCAGGATTTGCAGATTCTTGGTATAGGAATATCTTGTTTGATTTTATTGTTGTCTGGTAAAAATGCCGAAGTTTCCCAAAAACGGTCTAGGCTTGCGATAAACAGATTCGGTTTTAATGGTAAACAAATATGATTGTATCTGATACAAAGGTAGTAATTTCCTGCCAACGGGCAAAATTTTAATATAAAAAGGGGTAATTGCTTTACGCCGATCAATAGTTGTATGGAAAAATAATATCTTTACAACTTTGTTCAGATTTAAGGTGTTGAACCTATATACTGGTCATACTAGGAGTATGTGAGAGATAATATATTCAGGTGATTGTTATCGTCCGTGAGGTGAAAAATCAAGGATTTATCAAATAAACATGTAACTTATTTGATATATATATTCCGATAATTTCAGTATATTTTGTAGAATGTGTCTGTGCAAACTAGACGTAGCATCTATCGTCTGTGAAAAGTTGGATACTTATTATTGAACCTGAATCCGAATCCCAGCATCAGATAGTTAGGATCATGGAAATCCTGTAAATTATATCCGATATGAAGGAATGAGCTGCGCGTAACTTCTATCTTTAGTGCCAATATCTGGTAGAAAGATTTTAAATCTCCGCCTGCATGAATCACATTTGTACCTAATCCTATTCCAACTGTGAAGTAAGGCATTACGTACTCGGCACGTCCCGAAACTCCTAGGGCTAATTGTTTGCCGGCAGACGGCTTGAGGAATTCGTCACCGTATCCGTCCGGACTATATACATTCGCACTGCCGTCATAAACACCGTCCAATGAAATACCTGCACGGAACTTATATCCGAAATTATACATCGGCGCGAAATTAAATCCAAGTACCGGATAAGCTTCAGGAGAAGCAACCATTTGTCCTTCGCCAATAGTTACTCCTTTTCTGCGCCATGAACCGAACAATACCAAGTCATAACTGATATGACGGGGGAATTTAGGTACGGGTGATTGATATAGAGGTTTTGCAAAACATTCTTCTTTTCTGTTAATATTGTAGACCAATCCTACTTTTAGTCCGATGGAATTGAGTCCCGCATTCGGGAATTTTGTATTACCGTTAGAGAAATGCGTCACTGCCACACCTGTTGTGAAATCAAATTTGGGAGAGAGCATCCAGTTGAAATAGAAGTTTGTATTCAGATAGGCGTTTACTTTTGAACCTATCACCTTATTATATGGGTTCAAATCACTGTGATATGGTTTCCAGCCAAATGAAGCGCCGAAGTTCCATTCATAGTTTAACGACAATCGTTGGTTGAAACGGGCGATACGCGCTCCTTGAAATAAATAGACAGTAAGCGGGTTGCCCAACTGCGGCTTCTCATACATATTGTAGTAGGCCACACCGATACCTTGATAGGCTCCTCTGTAAATACGGTCGGTATAGGTGTTCGGATGAAATTGGAATGAGTATTTCAAGTGAAGCGACAGGGAATTCTCTATGGGTTTCCAATTCAGATTTTCTCCTCTGAAAAAGGAACTGGTGGGGAAAATATATCCGGGACGTGCCTCAATGCCGATACGGTGGATAAAGTGACGTTTCAATGACAGAGAATCTACATAAAGCCGGTCGGGGATGTTGGTTTTGTCTGAAATGGAAACTTCTGTTGTGTCTATAGGGATTCCCTCTGTATAATGATTGATTTTGTCTTCAGCAAAGGTCATGTTACTTAAGAACAGTAATGTACCCAGAAGTATCATGAATTTCCATTTTTGTATTGTGCCTTTCATATGCCGTGTAATGTTTTTGTGTTTTTTACTGATCTATTGTATGGTCTGAATTTTTTATTTGTGGCACAAATATAATCATAGTATTTGAAAAAAGAAATTTGTTAGATATAAAAAGGTTTTGTATAACCTTGATAACCACTATTTAAACTATTTTGAGGATGAATTGTAATATCATCCTCTACCATCGGCTCCCCACATCATTTTGTTGCGGAGTGTGTTGAAAAAGATATGGCTGTTTCGTTTTACTACATTTATTTTATAGTCGGCTTTGCGGATAGTGAGCCGGCTTCCTTCACGGCAAGTTTCGCTACGTCCGTCGATGGCAATCAGGAAATTGTGGCTGCGGCTCTCTATATCCAATGTGATTTCCCAGTCGTCGTTGATGACAATGGGGCGTACATTCAGGCTATGTGGTGCAACCGGAGTGATGGCGATGGTATTACTGTGTGGCACGATGACAGGTCCCCCGATGCTCAGCGAATAGGCTGTAGAACCGGTAGGAGTGGCAATTACCAATCCGTCCGCCTGATAAGTGGTGAGATAGGCCCCATTGATGGCTGTGTGGATGGAAATCATAGAAGAACTGTCACGCTTCAGTACCGCTATCTCATTCAGACCGAAAGGGTAACCTTTCAGTTCTTGTTCTTTGCAGGATACTTGCAATACGCTGCGGTCTTCTATCCGATAGTTTCCATTGTAGATATCATTAAATGTGTCCTCCATCTCTTCAGGGGAGACATCGGCCAGAAAACCTAATCGTCCGGTATTGATACCTAGTATGGGAATGTTGCGTGAACCCACACGGCTGGCAGCTTTCAGGAAAGTGCCGTCGCCTCCGATACTTAGTATCATGTCGGCTTCAAAATTATTTCCATCGAAAACACCGGCGTGACGGATGCTTATCTTGAGGTCGTTCGTCAGAAACTGGTAGAACTCGCGGCAGATATGGACTTCGGCGTTATGTTGTGACAGAATGGATAGCAAACGTTCCACATGAGCCGATTTCTTGGCTTGATAAGTGTTTCCGAAAAGGGCGAATTTCATTGGGCGTATATTCATTAGTTAATTTTATAAATCTTTTGTTTGTCAAAATGGACCAGGTTTTAATAAAACCTGCTAACTTTGCACATCAGAACTGCAAAGATAATAATATATTGCCAAGATGACAAAGTTAAGTGTAAATATAAACAAGGTAGCCACCTTGCGTAATGCCCGGGGAGGCAACAATCCGGACGTGGTGAAAGTAGCCTTGGACTGTGAGGCGTTTGGTGCGGAAGGTATCACTGTACATCCTCGTCCCGATGAACGGCATATCCGCCGCAGCGATGTGTACGAACTTCGTCCGTTACTTACCACAGAGTTTAATATTGAAGGGTATCCCGCACCGGAGTTCGTTGACCTGGTACTGAAAGTGAAACCTCATCAAGTAACGCTGGTGCCCGATGCGCCCGATCAAATTACGTCTAATGCCGGATGGGATACCAAGGCCAATCTTTCTTTCCTTACCGAACTGATGGATACGTTCGGACAGGCAGGCATTCGTACCTCTATCTTTGTCGGTACGGACAAGGAGATGATAGAATATGCCGCCAAGGCGGGGGCCGACCGGGTGGAACTTTATACGGAACCATACGCTACGATGTACCCTCAGAATCCCGAAGCGGCCATTGCTCCTTTTATAGAAGCGGCGAAGGTGACACGTAGCCTGGGGATGGGACTGAATGCAGGTCATGACCTTAGTCTGGTAAATCTGAAATATATGCATACGCATATTCCTTGGCTGGACGAGGTGTCTATCGGTCATGCATTGATAAGCGATGCGCTTTATATGGGATTAAAACAAACTATTGAAGAATATAAAAATTGTCTTCGTTCATGATGAATATCACTTTATTGGCTGCACAGGCGGCTTTGGCGGATACCCTTGCCGGGGGTAACCCCACATTGACACCCGTTTCGGGGGAGGCTCAGATGAACCTTTGGGATATGGCGGTAAAAGGCGGATGGATCATGCTTGTGCTGGCTCTGCTGTCCGTTGCGTGTTTTTATATCTTTTTTGAACGTCTTGCTTACATTCGCAAGGCTGGTAAGGAAGACCCTTTGTTTATGGAACGTATCCGGGATTATATTCGTACCGGAGAGGTGAAATCGGCCATCAATTATTGCCGTATTACTAATACGCCTTCTGCCCGGATGATTGAAAAAGGGATTTCGCGTATGGGACGTCCCGTCGCCGATGTGCAGGCTGCCATAGAGAATGCCGGAAACATTGAAGTGGCAAAATTGGAAAATGGCTTCCCCGTCATCGCTACGGTTTCGGGTGGTGCTCCCATGCTTGGCTTTTTAGGAACAGTGACTGGTATGGTGCGCGCTTTTTGGGAGATGGCCAATGCCGGAAATAATATTGATATTACATTGCTGTCAGGAGGTATCTACGAGGCGATGATTACTACTGTAGGTGGTCTTATAGTAGGTATTGCAGCCATGTTTGCTTATAATTATCTGGTGGTACGTGTGGATAAGGTAGTTGGCCAGATGGAAGCCCGTACCATGGATTTTATGGATCTGCTGAATGAACCGGTTCAAAAATAAAAATATATGGCGTTAAAAAGAAGACAAAAAATATCACCCAATTTCAGTATGGCGTCTATGACAGACCTCATATTCCTGTTGCTGATATTTTTCATGATTACCTCTACTATGGTGTCACCCAATGCCATTAAGGTATTGCTTCCGCAAGGCAGGCAGCAGACTTCGGCGAAACCACTTACACGGGTAATTATAGACAAGAATCTGAACTTCTATACCGCTTTCGGTAATGAAGATGAAATGCCGATAGACTTGGAAGAACTGCCCGCATTCCTGCAAAGGTGTGCCGAGAAAGAACCCGATATGTATGTGGCCCTTTATGCGGATGAGGTTGTGCCTTACCGTGAAATAGTAAGGGTACTGAACATTGCTAATGAAAATCATTTCAAGATGGTGTTGGCTACACGTCCGCCTGAGAAGAAACGTTAAGCTGTAAGCATGAAGAAAAATAAGATAACAGGACTGATTGGTACGGCTGTACTGCATATTCTTCTCCTAATCCTGCTGTTGGTGATTGCTATCCGTCGCCCTCAGGCTCAGGAAGAAGGGGGTGTCCCTGTTATGCTGGGAAATACGGAACTTTCTCAAGGAAATGCCGATCCTTATACGCTGACGGATGTGGATATAATGAATGAGCCCGAGGTTCCGGCTCCCGATGTATCCGAACCCGAAATGGTTTCTCCCGTCGAAACAAAAGAGGAAATCATCACGCAAACAGAAGAGGAAACGGTGACAGTCCCCAAAAAGGAACCTAAAAGAGAAATTCCTAAAAAAGAAAAGCCCAAGAAGGAGACTCCTAAAAAGGACGTACCGAAAAAGGAGACGGTAAAGCCGAAAGAGAAGACTGAGGCCGAGAAGCGTGCTGAAGCAGAAAAAGCAGAGGCTGAGAAGAAAGCGGCAGCCGAAAGAGCGGCAGCGGAAGCGGCGGCGAAGAAGATAGCCGGTGCTTTCGGAAAAGGAACTCAAATGGGAAATAAAGGAACCGGTACTACAGGCTTCGGTTTGGAGGGTAGCCCGACGGGAAACTCTTCGGAAGGGAAATCCAGCGGAGTGGGCGGTTACGGAACATTTGACCTCAATGGACGTTCTTTGGGTAGTGGCGGTTTGCCGATGCCTGTCTATAATGTGCAGGATGAGGGACGGGTGGTAGTGACTATTACCGTAAATCCCGCAGGACAGGTGATAAGTACTAGTATCAACAAACGTACCAATACAGTAAACGCTTCGTTGCGGAAGGCGGCGGAAGAGGCTGCCCGTAAGGCACGCTTTAACCAAGTGGACGGAGTGAATAACCAGACAGGTACTATTACATATTACTTTAAACTGAAGTAGCTTATGAAAACAATTTATGTATTTTTGGCAGAAGGCTTCGAGGAAGTGGAGGCACTGACCCCGGTAGATGTGTTGAGACGTGCAGGTTTGCCTGTAAAGACCGTTTCTATAACAGGTGTGCTGACCGTAAACGGTGCGCATGGTGTTCCGGTAGTAGCCGATATGGTGTTTGAAGAAGTAAAAGAAGAGGATGCGGAAATGATTGTATTGCCCGGCGGTCTGCCTGGAGCGACAAATCTGGATGCTCACGAAGGTTTGGGCAAGTTAATTATGACATTTGCTGAAGCGGGACGTCCGTTGTCTGCCATCTGTGCCGCTCCGTTGGTATATGGAAAGCGTGGTTTGTTGAAAGGTAAGAAAGTAACTTGCTATCCGGGATTTGAGAAGTATCTGGAAGGTGCTGAGTATACTGCCGCTTTGGTAGAGAAAGACGGTAATTTTATTACTGGTAAAGGTCCCGGTGCCGCTATGGCATTCTCATTTGCTATTGCTGGGAAATATGTCGGTGCGGAAAAGGTGGCAGAATTGAAGCAAGGGATGATGATTGCAGAATGAACAGGCATGTCATTATAGTTGCGGGAGGCAAAGGGTTGCGTATGGGGGGAGATATTCCCAAACAGTTTTTGCCTGTGGGAGGCAAGCCTGTGTTGATGCGTACCATAGAGGCTTTTTACGCTTTTGATTCTTCTATACATATTATATTAGTTCTTCCGGTGAGCCAGCGGGCTTACTGGAAAGATCTTTGTGAAACGCATCATTTTGCTTTGCGTCATGATATTGCCGATGGGGGCGAGACCCGTTTCCATTCTGTAAAGAATGGATTGGCATACGTGAGGGGAGAAGGCTTGGTAGGTGTTCATGATGGCGTGCGTCCTTTTGTTTCCCGGGAAGTGATAGCCGGATGTTATGAGGCGGCGCAGACTAAGCAAGCGGTCATTCCTGTAATTGATGTGGTGGAAACCGTGCGTCATCTTACGAAGCCGGGAAGTGAAACGGTTCCGCGTAATGACTATAAACTGGTTCAGACTCCTCAGGTCTTTGAAGTGCAGTTGTTGAAAGAGGCATATCAACAGGAATATACGGATGCCTTTACTGATGATGCTTCTGTAGTGGAGGCGATGGGCAGGGAGGTCTGTCTGGTACAGGGAAATAGAGAAAATATTAAATTAACCACCCCTTTTGATTTGAAAATAGCGGAAGTCTTAATTTGAAATGTTCGATATCACTACGCGTGACATAAAATATTTGCAAGGAGTAGGCCCGCAGCGTGCAACCGTCTTGAACAAGGAATTAAATCTGTTTTCCTTGCATGATTTGTTGTACTATTTTCCATATAAATATGTAGACCGCAGCCGCCTTTATTATATTCATGAAATAGACGGCAATATGCCTTATATCCAGTTGAAAGGCGAAATCCTCAGTTTTGAGACTTTTGGTGAGGGAAGACAGCGCAGACTTGTCGGTCATTTTTCTGATGGTACGGGCATCATTGATTTAGTCTGGTTTCAAGGAATTAAATATCTGTTAGAGCACTATAAAACCAAGACAGAGTATATTGTCTTTGGTAAACCAACCGTATTCAATGGTCGTATCAATGTGGCTCATCCCGATATGGATCCTTCAGGCGAACTTACCTTATCTACGATGGGGTTGCAGCCTTATTATAACACAACGGAAAGGATGAAGCGCGGTTTCTTGAACTCTCATGGGCTGGAGAGGTTAATGAAGAATGCGCTTGCCCTGCTACAGGAACCTCTTGCTGAAACATTGCCTCCTCAGTTAGTAGAGGAGCATCATTTAATGTCTTTGGATGAGGCCATCCGTAATATTCATTTCCCCAAGAATCCCGAATTGCTGCGGAAGGCCCAATATCGTTTGAAGTTTGAAGAGCTGTTCTATGTGCAGCTCAATATTCTACGTTACAGTAAAGACAGGCAGCGTAAATATCGGGGCCTGCGTTTTGAACGGGTGGGTGAGATCTTTAATACTTTTTATTCACAGAATCTTCCTTTTGAACTGACCGGAGCGCAAAAACGGGTGATAAAGGAGATAAGAAAAGATATGGGAAGCGGACGGCAGATGAACCGTTTGCTGCAAGGTGACGTGGGAAGTGGGAAAACATTGGTGGCCTTGATGTCCATGCTCATCGCACTGGATAATGGCTATCAGGCATGTATGATGGCTCCTACAGAGATTCTTGCCGCCCAACATTATGAAACTATTCGGAAATTCCTGTTTGGCATGGATGTGCGCGTGGAACTTTTAATGGGATCTGTCAAAGGAAAGAAGCGTGAGAAGATATTGAGGGATTTACTGACGGGGGATGTTCAGATTCTTATAGGCACGCATGCCGTTTTGGAAGATACTGTGGGCTTTTCTTCTTTGGGAATGGTGGTTATAGACGAACAACATCGTTTCGGGGTGGCTCAGCGTGCCAAGTTATGGAGTAAGAATGTTTGTCCACCTCATGTGCTGGTCATGACGGCTACCCCTATTCCCCGTACCTTGGCTATGACACTGTATGGTGATCTTGATGTATCAGTTATTGACGAATTGCCGCCGGGCCGTAAACCCATCCAGACTATCCATCAGTTTGACAATCGTCGCGCCAGTCTTTATGCCTCCATTCGCAAACAGATAGAAGAAGGGCGGCAAATCTATATTGTTTATCCTTTGATAAAAGAGAGTGAGAAAATGGATATCAAGAATCTGGAAGAGGGGTATGAACTGATTTGTGCGGAATTTCCCGATTGCCAGGTCAGCAAGGTGCATGGTAAGATGAAACCGGCGGAGAAAGATGCCGAGATGCAGCGTTTTGTCAGTGGTGATACTCAGATTATGGTAGCCACTACAGTGATTGAGGTCGGGGTGAATGTCCCTAACGCCTCGGTAATGGTCATTGAAAACGCCGAACGTTTCGGACTTTCACAATTGCATCAGTTACGTGGCCGTGTGGGGCGTGGCGCCGACCAGTCTTATTGTATTCTGGTCACCACTTACAAACTGACCGAAGAAACTCGCAAGCGGCTTGAAATAATGGTACAGACCAATGATGGTTTCGAGATAGCGGAAGCCGATTTGAAGTTGCGCGGTCCCGGTGACTTAGAGGGAACCCAGCAGAGTGGTGTCGCTTTTGACTTGAAGATAGCCGATATTGCCCGTGACGGTCAATTATTGCAATATGTCCGTGATGTGGCAAATCGTATTGTAGATGAAGACCCCACAGGGACTCGTCCGGAAAATGCTATTCTTTGGCGGCAATTGCAAGCATTGCGTAAAACAAATATAAATTGGGCGGCTATTTCTTAGTTTATGTTACTACATTGTTAAAAATAAAGATATATGTTGCATAACATATTTGCGATGTTTTCTCCCTGTTTATAGAGGTTACAGGGTATTTTACCGGGATTTTGTATATAACTTATATAAAAAAAGAGTTAAAGAAGTACCTTGTTTCTCAAGGAAAATCTCTATCTTTGGGAGAATTTTTGAAAAGAAGCACAGTATTAACCTTAAATGAACCGAATATTATGATGGAAAAAACGCTGGTTATTTTGAAACCTTGTACTCTGCAGAGGGGGTTGGTAGGTGAGATTACTAATAGATTTGAAAGGAAAGGTCTGCGTTTAGCCGGAATGAAAATGGTTCAGTTAACGGATGAAGTGCTTAGCGAACATTACGCTCATTTAAGTTCAAAGCAGTTCTTTCAGCGCGTGAAAGATGCAATGATGGTTTGTCCTGTTATTGTATGTTGCTTTGAAGGTGTGGACGCAGTTCAAGTAGTGAGAACATTAACCGGTCCTACTAACGGACGTCTGGCGGCTCCTGGAACTATCCGTGGAGATTACAGCATGAGCTTTCAGGAGAATATAGTTCATGCTTCCGATTCGCCGGAAACCGCTGAAGTGGAACTTAAACGATTTTTTAAACCAGATGAGATATTCGAGTATAAACAAGCTGTGTTCGGCTCCCTTTATGCTAATGACGAATATTAAAAGAAAACCAAAAAACGGATGATTTTGAAATGTGTTAAAGTAGTCGCAGCGGCAGCCTTCGCCCTAGTCAGCCTGAATGTGTCAGGACAGGATCTGTTGGCACGCCAGGCACCTATCGACCGAAAATTGAAAGCAGTAGATTCTGTTGCATTGATTCGTCAGATAAAGGCGGAAAAGTCAGCTTATCCTGCATATAGTCTCTATCCTAATTGGAGTAACGAGCGTGTACACGCTTATGGTAATACTGTTACTATTCCTGATACATTCCGTATTGATATGACCGGTTTCCGTATGCCGACAGAACACACAAAAATAACTTCTAAATTTGGTCCCCGTCGTCGTCGTATGCACAATGGATTGGATATAAAAGTATATATAGGTGATACGATCCGTGCAGCTTTCAGTGGAAAGGTGCGTATGGTGAAGTATGAACGTCGCGGATATGGAAAATATGTAGTGATTCGTCACGAGAATGGGTTGGAGACTGTCTATGGTCACTTGTCAAAGCAGATTGTGGATGAGAATCAGTATGTAGAAGCAGGAGAACCTATCGGATTGGGTGGAAATACCGGGCGTTCTACTGGATCACATCTTCATTTTGAAACCCGTTTCTTGGGACAGGCCATTAATCCGGCACTTTTTATTTGATTTTGAAAAACAGGATATTGTAGCCGATTCTTATTTGTTTAGAAAAGGTAATAACAGATACCAGCGTAACACGAATAGTAAGAACGTGAATTTGTTGGCTTCATCAGATGGTACTATCCGTTACCATAAGGTAAGAAGTGGAGATACATTGAGCCGCATTGCACAGAAAACAGGTACATCTATTGATGCTTTATGCAAGTTGAACCATATTACCCGTAGAACTATTCTTCGTCCGGGACAAGTGTTAAGATGTTCTTAAGCTTTAGTTAATTAAGAAATACAAAATAGGGCGGGAAAGAGTATTCTTTTCCGCCTTTTTGTTTACGCTTAAGCAGAAAAATGCGTAACTTTGCCGTCTAATCATAGAGTGTGATGAAAGATACGAAACAACAATTTGAACATGTAATAGCTGTCTGCCGTGATTTGTTTGCGAAAAAACTGCACGATTACGGCGCAGCATGGCGTATCATGCGCCCTTCATCTGTTACCGATCAGATATTTATCAAGGCAAACCGCATCCGTAGTATTGAAATCAAAGGGGTGACGATGGTAGATGAAGGTATCCGTTCGGAGTTTATCGCTATTGTGAATTATGGAATAATCGGCCTGATCCAATTGGAGCTGGGATATGCTGATACGGATGATATGACTGAAGAACGTGCTTTGGAATTGTATGACCGGTATGCCAAACAGGCATTGGAACTGATGCTGGCCAAGAATCATGATTATGACGAAGCATGGCGCAGCATGCGTGTCAGTTCATATACTGATTTGATTTTGATGAAAATCTATCGTACCAAGCAGATTGAAGGTCACGATGGAGCCACATTGGTATCAGAGGGCATTGATGCCAACTATATGGATATGATTAATTATTCTGTATTCGGATTGATCAAGTTGGAATTTGGAGAGTAAACAGTTACATAGTATCATTGGAATCTGGACAAATGCCTGCCGCTTTTTGCTGGCGGTAGTATTTATATTTTCCGGTTTTGTCAAAGCGGTAGATCCGCTGGGTACCCAATATAAAATTCAGGATTATTTGGAGGCTTTCGGTTGGGCTGCTTCGGTGCCTGCCTTTCTTCCGTTTCTGGCGTCTATATTGCAGGCAATGGTTGAGTTTTGTTTAGGAGTATATCTTTTGTTTGGTATCCGCAGAAGAATGACAACCTTGTTTGTTGTGCTTATCATGGGGGTGATGACTCCGCTCACTTTATGGTTGGCTCTTTCCAATCCGATATCGGATTGTGGATGTTTCGGCGATGCTGTGACTTTGACTAATTGGGAAACTTTTGGGAAGAATGTATTTTTGTTGATAGCTGCGGCTTCCGTTTTTAAATGGGGAAACCGTATAACTCCTTTGGTGACCAAACGTTTCGATTGGTTGGTGGCTATGTATGCGTTTCTCTATATTTCGGGGATGACTTTGTATTGTTACCATGAATTGCCTGTCTTTGATTTCCGCCCTTATCATATCGGGGCAGATATACGTAAAGGGATGGAAATTCCGGAAGGAGCGAAGCCTACTGTTTATGAAACTCGTTTTATTCTTCAAAAAAATGGAGTGGAGAAAGAATTTACATTAGAAAATTATCCCGATAGCACATGGACTTTTGTAGATTCCCAAACGATAGTGAAGGAACAAGGATACGAACCGCCTATTCATGACTTTTCTATTATTCGTCAAGAAGATGGGGAAGATATAACCGATGAAGTACTGGATGATGATAATTATACTTTTCTGTTGGTGGCGCATCAGCTGAGCCAGGCGGATGATAGTACCATTGACCTGATAAATGAACTGTATGATTATAGTGTGGAGCATGGATATCAATTCTATTGTCTTACTTCATCACCCGATAGTGACATTGAAGACTGGCAGGAGCGTACGGGAGCCGAGTATCCTTTTGCCTGATGGATGACATTACACTGAAAACCATGATACGCTCTAATCCTGGACTGATGTTGCTGAAGAACGGAGTAGTTATAAACAAGTGGAGTGTGAATAGTCTGCCTGATGAATATGTGCTGACCGACAGGCTGGAAAAATTGCCCTTGGCACAAATCAATGAAAAGACTTTCAGTCATAAAGTGGTGCTGGTATTGGCATGGTTTGTCTTCCCGTTGTTGTTTTTCAGCATGGTGGATGTCATTTGGGAGCATTTTCATAGGAAAAAGAAATTGAAAGAGAATCGAACAAAATAATTTCATTAACCCTTTAATAAAATAAACAAAATGAGAAAAAACATTGTTGCAGGAAACTGGAAAATGAACAAGAACCTTCAGGAAGGTATTGCTCTGGCAAAAGAATTGAATGAAGCTTTGGCTGTTGACAAACCTAATTGTGATGTAGTAATCTGTACTCCGTTTATTCACTTGGCTTCTGTTACTCCTATTGTTGACAAAGCTGTAATTGGTGTAGGTGCAGAAAACTGTGCAGATAAAGTATCAGGTGCATATACCGGTGAGGTTTCTGCTGAAATGGTTGCTTCTACAGGTGCTGAATATGTAATCCTGGGTCACTCAGAACGTCGTGCTTACTATCACGAAACAGTAGAAATTCTGGAAGAAAAAGTTAAATTGGCTTTGGCTAATAATTTGAAGCCGATCTTCTGCATTGGTGAGGTATTGGAAGAGCGTGAAGCTAACAAACAAAATGAAGTGGTTGCTGCTCAGTTGGCATCGGTATTCTCTTTGTCTGCTGAAGATTTTAGTAAGATTATCCTGGCTTACGAACCGGTTTGGGCTATTGGTACAGGTAAGACTGCTACTGCTGAACAGGCTCAGGAAATCCACGCGTTTATCCGTTCTTTGATTGCTGACAAGTATGGTAAAGAAGTTGCTGATAATACTTCAATCCTTTATGGTGGCAGCTGCAAGCCTTCTAATGCTAAAGAATTGTTTGCTAACCCTGATGTAGACGGTGGTTTGATTGGTGGTGCTGCTTTGAAAGTTGTTGATTTCAAAGGCATTATCGATGCATTCAAATAATTAATTTCATCACAGATTACTCAAGCTTACACAGATAAAGAATCATAAAATCGTCTGTGGGAATCTGAGTAATCTGTGATGATTTACCTAAATTCATAAAACGACATGAGATACATTTTTATCCTACTCTTTTTAAGTCTCGGACTTTCCGCCTTGGCACAGCAGAACATAGTAGAAAGCTTGCAACGTAACCGTGCCGGAGAAGGTACTGTAACCATCCATCAAGATCCTAAAATAACAGGCTTGATTGGTAGTATCTATACAGGGAATGTTACGGGAGGTGAGCAGAAAATGTTGAAAGCCAGAGGGTATCGGGTTCAGGTCTATGCAGGAAATAATTCGCGTGTGGCTCGTAATGAAGCTAATAACGTGGCTACCAAGGTGAAAGAAGAGTTTCCCGATATGCCTGTCTATGCCTATTTCCAGCCGCCTCGTTGGCTGTGTCGTGTAGGTGATTTCCGCAGTATTGAGGAAGCGGATGCCGCTATGCGCCGTCTGAAGGCTACCGGTGTTTTTAAAGAAGTATCTATTGTTCGTGAACAAATTAATATTCCCCTGGACTAATAACATGGAAGAACTATTGCATCCCGAATGGTCAGCAGAGAAAATTGAACAGTTGAAAGGCCATTATCAGAGTATTTTATCGCTATTGGGTGAAGATGTAGAAAGAGAAGGATTGCTGAAAACTCCTGAGCGCGTAGCCAAAGCTATGCTGACATTGACACGCGGTTATGAACAAGATCCGCATGCCATTTTATTGGGAGCAAAATTCAAAGAAGAATATAGTCAGATGGTTATCGTGAAAGATATTGATTTCTTCTCTTTGTGCGAACACCATATGCTTCCGTTCTATGGAAAGGCACATGTTGCTTATATTCCCAATGGTTATATCACCGGTTTGAGTAAGATTGCCCGGGTAGTTGATGTGTTTTCTCATCGGTTGCAGGTACAGGAACGTATGACATTGCAAATAAAAGAATGTATTCAGGAAACTTTGAATCCGCTGGGAGTGATGGTAGTGGTCGAAGCCAAGCACATGTGCATGCAGATGCGCGGGGTAGAGAAACAAAATGCCATTACTACTACTTCTGATTTCACAGGTGCGTTTAATCAAGCCAAAACACGTGAGGAATTTATGGATTTGATACGGCATAACCGGTAAGGAGTTATGCCTCCTTTATTTTAATACTACCCGGTCTCCGGCACGCTTGGCCATAATTTTTTGTAATTCACTTAATTCTTTAAAGTGGGCCATGACTTCAAGGCATTTATCGGCATTGGCTGCTACTTCAGGCTTGTTCAATGCTTGCAGCGTATATTTCATATCTTCTTCTAAAATGGCAAGTTTGAAGTCGATAAGTTGGTGTGGTACTAGTTCGTGTAAGCGTTCTTCATCTTTGACCATCGCTTGTGAATTGCTTTTACTCAATTGGTAACGATCATTTATCATATCTGCTGCCAGCTTGCTGATTGTAGGGTCGGGATGAGCCAGAAAATAACGCTCTGCCGTGAAGTTGGAGTCATGCAGATGAGCTTCTGCCTCTGCTAGTATTTTCCGGTGCAACGGATTATGGAACTGTAATTCATCCTGTTTCAAATCCATGGAAATATATTCTATCACAGTGAGCGGAGTTTCCGTATTTTCTTCCGTTTCTACATAGCACATGACTTTCTCTCCGTGGCGTATCAAAGTTTGAAGCAGTAACTGTTCTTTTACATAAAAAACGTACTTTTCCCGTCCTTCTTGGGGAATATACGATTGATACCCCGCTTCTGCTTCTGCAGGAGGAAACGGAGGGGGAACATCATCATCTACTTCTATGGGGGGCATATCGGCAGGAGGTATGCTGCCGGCAGGAAAAGGTGCATCGGCAGAAGGCAGAGAGCCGATAGTGGCGGATGCGTCTTTTTCTTTCTTGATTTGTTCCAGATAGTTATCATCCCGTTGAAGCAGATGCTTTTTGATCTCGTCTAAAATAATTTGCTCGTTTACGTTCAAGAGGGTAGCACATTCTGTCAAGCAGGTATATCGAATTACTTTATCCGGAATCAGTCCGATACTTCGTGCCATGTCCGATATCAATCCGGCCCGTTTGATGGGGTCCCTTTGTGCATCTTTTAGTAAAAGGTTGGTCTTGAAACGGATAAAGTTCTCTTCGTGATCATCAATGTATTTTCTGAATTCCGTGGCATTGTGTTTTCTGGAAAAACTATCGGGATCATCTCCGTCAGGCAGAAGCAGCACTTTGATATTCATGCCTTCTGCAAGTAACATATCGATACCTCGGATGCTTGCTTTTATACCGGCTTCGTCACCATCATATAATAGGGTGATATTGGAGGTGAAGCGGTGTAGCAACCGGATTTGTTGTTCGCTCAATGCTGTACCCGAGTTGGCCACTACATTCTCCAGCCCGCATTGGTGCATGGCAATTACATCGGTGTATCCTTCTACCATGTAAACACAGTCGGCTTTTACAATGGCAGCTTTAGCCTGATAAATGCCATATAGTTCTTTTCGTTTACTGAAAATTTCGGATTCGGGCGAATTGACGTATTTTTGGTTTACTCCCTTGGTACGGCTGTCCAGTACACGTCCACCGAAGCCAAGCACTTTTCCGCTGATGTTAAACCATGGAAATATCACACGTCCCCAAAAACGGTCGCGTAAACTGCCATCTTCTTTTTCGTAACATAGTCCGGTCTTGAGCAGAAATTCTTTTTTATATCCTTTTCGCATGGCTTCTTGTGCCAATGCGTCAGAAGCGGTAGTGCTGTATCCCAATTGGAATTTCTTGACAATATCGTCACGAATGCCCCCGTTGGCGGAAATAAGACATGGCAATGGCTTTTCCGTCAGCGTGGTTGTAGAGGATGTTTTGAAAATAATCGCGGGCAAACTCATTGACTACAAAGAGACTTTCCCGTATATTTTGTACTTGTTTCTCCTCATCGGTCAATTCGCGTTCCTTTATTTCTATATTGTATTTTTTGGCCAGCCAGCGTAGTGCTTCGGGATAGGTCATCTGTTCGTGTTCCATAACGAAATGGACAGCATTTCCACCTTTTCCACAGGCGAAGCATTTACATAATCCTTTGGCCGGTGATACATAGAATGAAGGGGTTTTGTCATCATGGAATGGACAAAGTCCGACAAAATTCACACCGCGTTTCCGCAGAGTGACAAACTCGGATACCACATCTACAATTTGTGCGGCATCCAGTATCCGGTCTATGGTGGGTTGGTCTATCATTGCGAGTGCGAAGATACAAAAAAAACATCGCCAAGGGTGAACCCGGCGATGTTTTTAACGGAATATTGTAATCAGAATTATTTAATATTAGGATTCAGCTTGTTCCATTCGGAAACCGGAGGAAGTACTCCCATCGCAATCACTTCATCACGCAAAGCACAAAGGTGTGCATAACTTTTTTCTAATGCGGCTTCTTCTTCGGGCGTGCCTTTCACTTCTTTTAAGTGGCAGCCATCCTTAGCGATAGAAGTTTCCCAGGCCATCATGATATGGTCGAACTTACCATTGGATACGTAAGTACCTGCAGGCCAGCGGAATGGCTTTCCTCCCATGGCGGCGGCAATCATTTCGATAGAAACATATGACGGGCTTTGGAAAGAAGAGCGGCCGCGCAGGTTGATGATGTTTGCACCGCCTTTAGTTACTTTTTGTTGTATTTCAGTCCATTGTTCTTTTGTCAAAGCATCAGTGCCGATGATATCAAGTAATGCTTTTCCGTTTACTTTAGCGGTAGAAGCATAAACAGCCATCTGCTCACCATGACCGCCATACGTGCGGCAGTTTTCTACATTATCCATGCGATGCCGAAATGCTTGGACAATTCGCTGCGCAAGCGTGTAGAGTCAAGAGCGGCAAGAGTTGTAACTTGTGATGGTTTCAGGCCTGAATATAATAAGGTGATCAGACCGGTAATATCAGCCGGATTGAAAATAACCACGATATGTTTTACGTCCGGACAATAGGCCTTTACATTTTTTCCGAATTCTTCAGCGATGGCTGCGTTTCCTTTCAGCAAGTCCTCACGGGTCATGCCGGCTTTACGTGCCGCACCACCTGAGTTTACAATATATTTAGCATCGGTCAAAGCTTCCTTGATGTCGGAAGTGAAAGTGATGTTCATGCCTTCGAAACCACAATGGTATAGTTCTTCTGCCACACCTTCCAGACCGGGAGCGTATGGGTCATACAAACAAATATTGGGAGTAAGGCCCATCATAATAGCAGTTTGAGCCATGTTCGAGCCAATCATTCCGGCAGCACCTACGATTGTCAGCTTTTCATTCGTTACAAATTCCATAATTCTTTTATTTAAAGTTTGTATAATATAAACGCTTTTGTGGGAGAGGATGTTCTCTCTTCCGGGTACAAATTTACAAAACCTTTTATTAAGATGTTTATTCTAAAAAATTATATGGGATAATAGAAAGTTATCTCATATAATCATCCTAGGATGGTGAATTTCAGAATGCCTGTCAATCAAGATGTTAAACAGTATTTATTCAAACAGGTTTGTGGATGGAACAAATAATGATATGATCTGTTATGTATTTATGTTTATATAACTTTTTAATGCATCTACATATTCTTCAAAAGCTTCAAGCCCTTTTTGTGTAATCTTACAAATGGTACAAGGCATTTTTCCTTTAAATGTCTTGATGACTTCTACATAGTCAGCCTTGTTTAGCTTGTCTATTTGCACACTCAGATTACCTGCCGTTGCTCCTGTCTGTTGTTTCAGATAGCTGAACTCGGCTTCTTCCACTGAAACCAGTATGGACATCACGGCAAGTCTCAGTTCGGAATGTAGTAATGGATTCAATTCTTTGAACATAGGCGCAAAGTTACGATTTTTTTTGTTTACGGGCAGCATGATTCAACACATGTCCCGGAATAACCATCATAAAAATAAAGACAGGAGCGAAGATTAATATCTGGTTTAGACCTGGATAAAAAAGGCATCCGATGGAGCTTAATGCTCCCAGTGTGCCGCAAATAGTGACAGTTTTATAACCTATCACCAGACCTGTTAGTGTAGTTCCCATGCCCATCAGCAGAAGGACCATGAATAGGATGGGAAGTTGCCAGAAAAACATGGCGAGCATGGATATCAGAAAGCCGGTTATGCCGAATACCAACCAAATATAATTGATTACTTTGTCCAAATGAGTCTTGATACCCGGCTGCTGATTACGTGTGGAAAGGTAAGTTCCTGTTCCTGCGATGATGGGGAGTAAGAACCATAGGTATTGCCAATAATAATTCCGGGTAGTTACTACCAGAAACCAGACCAGTAGGCTGACAAAGATAGTGGTATATCCCCAAAAAAGGAACGGCATGCCACAATTGGTTTCTAGCCTGTTTTTTGTATTCTGAATCATTTGAGCGATGAGTTCCAAACTCTCTTTCTCATTCAATTTTCTTTCTTCCATACTGTTTTTTCTTTTTAGTTTGTGATTAATTAATATTTGATGCTTTTCTCTATGGCTGTCATCAGCAAGCTGATTCCCCAGCCTGCTATCACCCATAGTACCCACCAGTAGTGTGGACTGGTAAACCAGTTTATAGCTATAAGAAACAGGTTTATTACCACATAATAGACTAATGACCAAGTGAGCCAATTCCAAAAATGACGGGCTCTTTGCCGGCATACTACTTCGATTTGTTCCTGAGTTGGAACGGTTTTTTTGTTGTTCTGATTTGTTTTCATAGCTTTATTTCTTATTATAGTGATATAAAGTCGGTGGTTTGTGCTATATTTTCAGTGGCAAATCTCGGAATAGTTAGTGTGGCGCATGCCAGGATAGTGGCACGTTTCTTGTGAAATGTTGTGTTTGTTTTCATTGTTATGATGTTTTATAGGTTGAATGATAAAAGTTTATTTTACTTAATTACTTTACAAATATAATATAGTTTATAATATAAACCAAATTTTCATAGAACTTTTTTCAAATAATAACTGTCAAGTGTGTATGTGTGGTAGAGGGGGAAGTGCAAAATATGTAGTCTTCTTTATGGATTTTACATTCAGACTTTTGTTGGCACGTGCTTGAACAAGGAAATTCTTCTCTGCTTTTTCCCTCCTAAAGTTTTTCAAGAGTGGTAGCATTGGCATCTGTTTTTGCTAACTCAGTTGTGTGTGCTGCGTACCTCGTCCTGTGTTTTCCGTAGCTGTCTTCCCTTCCCTGTCCTGGCTTACGGTGTTTGGTTGCCCCTCCGGACTCGCGCCTTCCCCTTCTTTAGTTCCAGCTCTTCCGTTTTTGTTTACGCGCGTGCGAATATTATAATGTGTCTGTCTTTTTTCTCTCGTGTCCTCCGTTATAAAAACCTTCTTTGTAACACATCTGTGATTCAGCGTATTACAAAAAAGTTTCAGGGAATCCGGATAATTTGTCTTGTGAAAGTTTGCCTGTTAGCGTTAAAAGGTCTACTTTTGCACCCGCAATCGAGAGAGATGCGGCACTTCAGACAGTGTTACTGACTTGGTGAAACAAACGTGGGAGATTTCCTTGATAGTGATCTGCACCTGGTATCTTACCTTAGCGGGGCTAAGGGAGCGAGAACGGATAAGACCCTGGGAGGATGGATGGTCCGCCTTTTATGGAAGTTTCGAAAAAAAACTTTTTCAAAAAAAACTTTCGAAAACATTTGGTGGTTACGATAAAATCTCTTACCTTTGCATCCGCTTTCGGAAACGATGGCAAACAGGAATAGGAGTTCTTTGAAAGATTTAAGATAAACAAACAAGTAGTACAAGCCGGTGCACCGTATATATAATATGGTGTACGGAAAAACAAGAACCGTCAATATTTTTATTGTATTGATAGATTTGGAG
>OIFH01000008.1_pt1 | contig 136687 bp, 114 predicted proteins | sample 1581951 | NCBI WGS metagenome assembly OIFH01 (sample SAMN04414075, study PRJEB24778) | human gut metagenome | material: faecal | host: Homo sapiens | reverse complement strand
TCAACTGTGGACTCTGTCTGCCTTCGGGATCAATGATGACGTGCGAGGATGTGATGCGTGTAGCGGATGCGATACGGAGTATGAGATAGATAATTTATTTAATAACAGACAGAGTTCTGCAAGAACTCAATCAATAAGAATCAAGAATAAAAAGGATGAAACGACTGTGATTTACAGTCTTTACCGATTTACGGAGATAAATATCCGGATGTGACATGTCGCTTTCGGCTTGTTCACGTTCCATCTCCAAATTCCTAACATCTTACAATTTTCTCTTTACTATGAAACTTTCATATAGCCAAGTTCTTGCAGAACTCGGTCATGTTTTTCTCTTTTCAAACTTTTGCCCTCTTACAGAATAAGAAGTCTGGCAAAATAAGAAAAAAAAGATGACAAAGAAAGTTTATACAAAGCCGGAGCTGAAAAGCGAGGCTTTCGTGCCGCAAACGCATGTGGCTGCTTGTGGAGATAGTGGAACTGTTTATAAGTTTACTTGTGATGCACCAAGAGGAACGTTGTATTATTTTAGAGATAAGCCTGCTTCTGGTTCACAACCCACTATAGGAAATCGAGGTATTTGGCTAGGAAACTATCATCCATGTAGTGCATTTCATGAAGCCGAAGCCCAATCTGGTTTTTATTGGGGATATGTTGATTACAACTATAATCAGAAATTTGAGAAAAGTGAATTAGTCATTGTTTGGAGAGGACAAAAGGGCTGGGAGGGTCACGCCACCAAGAACCTTGACATAAATTCTTGGGAAACTGCTAAATCCTAATCGGTAAATAAAACAGTAAATCGCAATCTTATTCATTTATTTCAATCTTGATTCCTAACGCTTAGATAAATTTATTGATTCTCATTAATAGAAATAGAGATTAAATAATATATGATCAGACTACTGGAGGAACTAAGTCAGAATATCGTTTGAGCTGCAAAGAATTAGTGTAATGAAAAGGAAAATGAAAGGATCATATTGTAGATGGTAAATCGCAATATATCAATTATTTCAAAATTCTTTCACACCGGAGTTTCTCCGGGACCCAATCACTATTTCGCTTCAAACCTTTTCTGATTTCCTTTCCTCCGAAACAGGAATCAAAAAAGAAAAAAATAGTATGAAGAAAGATTATCAAAAACCGATGCTTATTAGCGAAGAGTTCATTCCGAACGAATATGTAGCTGCATGCTATAACTTTAAAGCACTATTTCATTGTCATTATGGAGAAAACAATACAAACAATCATGGAAAACCATGCGCTACAACCTATGTAGATATTAATGGTATCCATGCTACAGGGCACGAAGGGACTATAGAAAAATGGGGTATACCTATTCTCAATATTGATTGGAATGGATTCGATTTAAGTGACGCAAAAGTAGGTGACAAGATTAAAGGCATCAAGTGGACTAGCTATGATACAGTAAATAACACTGGAGAATACAATCATCAAGGTTGGGGTGAAATCAGATCTGCTGTTGAAGAAATACCAGGTCGTCCTAACCACTCTTAAGACATTCCCCTATTTATGAAATTCGCATCAAATAACAGTATAGACTTGGACCTTAAAAGTAAAGTCTATACTGTAAACCTCTCAAATTAGGGTTCTAAAATATCTATCTTCGCTGCGAATCAAAATTTACGAATTATGCAAAGCATGAAGACCTTGAAAGATTCTACTTTCCCTATCTTTGGGTCTATCATCGTAAAATATAGACTTGGTTGTATGCCAATAGTTAAAAATCAATCGAATTTGATAATATCTTTTTGTGAGATGCCAATTCTGGTGCCTTATAAAAAGGATATGCTCTAAATTAAGTATTAACTTTTGTTGGGCTTCAAAAAGGGAAGATAATCTATATATTTTCCATCGAGACAAATTTCGGTAACATATACGACCACGGAAGTAAATGAAATCCAATACACTAGACTCAAAAACTTTTCTTTGAAAAAAAATCATTATCCTAGTGGAATCCCTGCAAGACATAAACCCTGTGGAACGGGCATTGGTGAACAAAGCGACGGCAAACCGTACTCCGATCAATGCCACTATTGAATTGACACCGACGTGCAATTTCCGTTGTGATATGTGCTATATCCGCATGGAGAAGTCACAAGCCGAGAAAAGAGGAGGATTACGGAGCATAGAGGAATGGCTGCACATTGCCGACCAGCTACAGGAAATAGGAACGCTCTTCATCTTACTGACAGGAGGCGAGCCCCTACTCTATCCTGATTTCAAAGAATTATATATCCGGCTGAAAGAAAAAGGATTCATCCTCACCATCAATACAAACGCGACTTTGATAGATGACGAAACAGTACGTCTGTTTCAACGTTTGAAACCCCGGAGGGTGAATGTCTCGTTATATGGTGTGACCAACGGAACTTATCTCAATCTGTGCCACGCGACAAACGGTTTCGACCGTTGCCTGGAAGGACTGAAACGATTAAAAGAATATGGCATAGATACCAAACTGAACCTCACCTTGACACGACAAAATATAAAAGAACACCGGCAAATGCTGGAACTAGCTGACGAATGGGACTTACCTATGCTGACCAACAGTTACATTTCAGTCTATTCACGGCCGGGATGCGCCACCACGCTACCCCTTGATACGTGCCGCCCCGTACCGGATGAAGTGGCACATGCCGAGGTTGAGGCACTGGAACATAAATATGGCAAGGAATACACATCATACGCCACTCATGTCCTCCAGCAATTGGAACGTGGAGAATCTCCCGTACCTGCTGAAGGCATCGGACTTGCCTGCCGGGCAGGTAAAAGTTCCGCATGGATCAACTGGCAGGGCGTCATGACTCCGTGCGTCGATATGGAAACACCAGCCGTTTCGCTACTTTCCACAACCGTAAGCGATGCCTGGAAACAAATAGTAACCAAATGCGAACAACTTCCGTTCCATAAAGAATGCGCAGGTTGTACCTTACGCTCTATCTGTGATGTCTGCTATGCCAATGCCCGCAATGAAAAAGGGCAATGCGGCGGCATCGGCTACCTTTGCCGCATTGCAAAAAGTAAAAAGAAACAAATGAAAGGAAGTCTATAAAGACTTTTCTCATAAATACATATACATTCCAAGTTATGGATCATCTTCACGATGCCAACCTTTTGGAACGGGCATTGGTGGACAAAGCCAATCAGAGCCGTGTCCCGATCACTACCAACTTCGAGCTGACTCCCACCTGTACGCTCAACTGCGACATGTGCTTCATACGCACCGAACGCAGCGTGGTGGAACGGCACGGAGGTTTATCGCCTTTGCAACAATGGCTCGACTGGGCAGAACAACTTCAAGACATGGGTACACTCTTCATCCTTCTCACCGGAGGTGAACCGATGCTCTATCCACACTTCAAGGAGCTGTACACCCGGCTGCGCGAAATGGGATTCATCCTGACTCTCAATACGAACGGCACACTCATCGACAACGAAATGGTACGCATCTTGCAGACCCACAAGCCGCGGCGGATAAACGTCACCCTGTATGGAGACAGCAGAGAAACTTACGGACGCTTGTGCCACAATCCGCAAGGATACACCCTGTGCATGGAAGCCCTGAAACGGTTGAAAAAGGCAGACATTGATGTGAAACTGAACGTAAGTATCGTACGAAAGAATGAAAAAGATTACGACGAGATCATCCGTCTGGCCCAGCATCTGGACATTCCGGCAGAAGTAAACTCATACATGTTTCCTCTCTCACGCCCCGAATGCGGAAGTCTGCGTAACATTCTAACTGAAAGACTGGATGCCGACGAGGCGGCCCGCATCGAGATGCAATATATGGAGTACAAAAAAGGGAATGACATGGCACGATACATGCACGACTTGAAATATACGCTTGCCCATGTGGAAGGAACACGAGCCTGCTCTTTGGAGTGCAGAGCTGCCAAGAGTTCATGCTGGATCAACTGGCAAGGCATCCTCACCCCCTGTGTGATGCTGGATCAACCGGCCGTTGACCTGAAAAAGATTCCGATGACAACTGCATGGCAACAACTTTTAGAAGAAGCCAAGGAACTGGTATCCCATACCGAATGCGAGGGTTGCCACCTTCGTCCCGTATGCAACGTATGCTATGCCGCCGCACACTGTGAAAAAACAATCACCGGAAGCATGGACTATCTTTGCCAGATGGCGAAAGCCAAAGAACGGATCATTACGAATTATCCCCCCGTAATACATTAAAAACTGAAGATTGTGAGACTGAATATCGGCCCGCTAACGATTGAATTGTCAGGAGTGACAGAACAGGAGATTCCTGTTAACAGCCGTTTGTTTCTCGACCATAAACCCGCTACCAAAGAAGCGGACCGGTACTATACATTCTATTTTGTCAACCGTCTGCCTTTGCCGTCCAACGACTGGCAGATCACATTCCAACGCAACGACATCGTAGTTTTCCGGAAGGAAGAACAAGAAACACGCCTGCTGGCTGTAGGAAACCTGAATGCCTGCTATGCTCTCTATCAGGAAAGAAACGAAAGAGATGCCAACATCTATTTCATCGAAGGTCTGAAAAGAGAACTGCAAACAGATACCCTGTTCATTTCCTGCCTGTGCCTGGAACGTCCTTTATCTGTCCAGGGATGTTACATACTACATTGTACTTTTCTGGATTATCGTGGGCAAGCCATCTTATTCAGTGGTCCTAGCGGCATTGGCAAATCGACGCATGCCAACCTGTGGTGCCGGCATATTCCCGGCACCCAGGTACTCAATGGCGACCGTGCCCTGCTCTGTCCACTTCCAAACGGCGACTACGAGATAACGGGATGGCCTGTATGCGGTTCCAGCGGTATCTGTCACAATGAACGCCGCCCGTTGGAGGCCATTGTATTCATCGAACAGGCATCTGATAACACCATCCGTCCCCAGACAGCCATGAAGCATTTCAAAGCTCTCTGCTCGCAGGTTACAATCAACTGGTGGAATCCAAAGCTCACCGGCAAAGCACTCGACGATCTACAGGTTTTGACCAGACAGACAAGCATCAGCACCTATGCGTGCAACATGAATCCGGAAGCAGCCTTCACCCTGCACAGGTATCTGACCAAACTGGAAATTATCCGATAATGTGAAATACGCCCCATTATGAAGACTGTCGATACGAAAGAATATATATCCATGCTGCGTACCCTCATTGAGGAAGGAAAGCAGGTGAGCATGATCATCTCGGGCAGCAGCATGGCTCCATTCCTGATCCACGCAAGAGACCACATCTACCTGAAAAGCCCCTCCGGTGAACTTCGGAAAGGAGATATGGTGTTCTATCAGCGAAGCAACGGTGAATATGTCATGCACCGTATTTATAATGTTAAAAATGAAGAATATTATCTTATCGGTGACGCCCAGACTGTCATCGAAGGTCCAATTCAAAGAGAACAGATTTTCGCCATCATTATCAAGGTGAAGCGAAAAGGGAAATGGATAGTTCCAGAAGATTTCCAGTGGAAATTCTTCGCCCACATATGGCCGAACATAATTCCTTTACGCAGGACCATCATTAAAACATATCGTTTTTTCAAAAGATGAAAAGAACCAAAGAATTTATCAAACGAAACATAGCCGGAGAAATCGTACTGGTTCCTTCCGGACAGACCGCCCGAGAGTTCAACGGAATGGTCACCCTGACCGAAACCGGAGAATTTATCTGGGAGCATATCGAAGAAGCAGAAAGCTTCAACCATCTAGTACTGTTGATTCTGGAGGAATACGAAGTGGATAAAGACACCGCATCGCAAGATGCCGCAGGATTTATCATGCAACTGCTGCAAGCCGGCATGATCCGTCCCACAGGTATAAACTGGTAAACAGTAATCTGTTCAATTCAGATATGACAAACAATACAATAAGAAATGTTAGAAGAGAGATTCGTTTTCTTCGCGAGAAGCGCCGGATCTGTAAAAAATGTTAGATCAGGTAAGTTCAAGACCCTATGTTATCAGCGGATAATAGAATGAACTTACATTTTATTCCCCATTACATCTGCCTGTGAAGGTCGATGTAATTTTAACTATAAATAGGATAATGCAATAATATAAAGACAATGAGACTCAATTCTAATTTAATTCTTCGCCAAGTAGGTGGAGAATATATGATTGTCAATCCGTTTTCTGAAACCATGGATATGGCACAGGTCTATTCCTTGAATGAAACAGCCGCCTGGTTATGGAAACAATTGGAAAACAAGGAATTCACGGTAGATGAAGCCGGAGCACTGCTGTGCAATGAATATGAAGTAAATAAAGATACAGCCCGAAACGATGCCAACGAGCTGTGCCGACAATGGTTAGAAACTGGGTTAGCCATAGAATAAGACAAAAAGATGATCTCAGCCCCATTACAAAAGGCTTTCATGCTTTTGCTAAGGCAAGGACTGTGGGACCGGCAGGAAGACTGTTCCGCCCTTTTTCCTCTAGATGAAAAGGAATGGAATGAAATTCACAGCATGGCAAGAAAACAAACCGTACAAGGCATTATTTACGATGGCATCCGCCTGTTGCCGACTGAAGCCGTACCTCCCCGGAAGGTATTGCTTGGCTGGATGGTGGAAGTTGACACCTTGGAACGGGTGAACCGGCAACACCGGGAAACGATTAAAGCCCTCCAACAGATTTATGTACAATCACCTTCTATCCCTTTCCTGCTGCTAAAAGGGATAGGGACAGCTGACTTCTACCCTCATCCGGAACATCGCATAGCCGGAGACATCGACCTGTGGTTCGGAAACAAGACACAAACCGAACAAGCCAACCAACGGATGGAAAAATTAGGATTACCGGTAAAAAGAGGAACCAATGGTGAGGCTTCCTGTCTGATAAACAGAGTTCTGATTGAACATCACAGCAGGCTGATAGAGTTGCACAACCCTTTCCTCCAAAAAGAAATCCGCCAATGGGAAGCGGGGGTCTTTACCAACAGCCAAGGCAAACTTCCGAGCGAAGCGAATCATCTATTACTTTCCACCCACATATTGAAGCATCTTATCAATGAAGGGATCGGACTACGACAATTGTGTGATATAGCCATGGCTTTTAACGCATTACATTCTGTTACAAACAAAAACGAATTAGAGTGTATCTGTCGCAAATGGCACATTCACCGGTGGAACCGGTTACTTTATGCCCTATTGATAAAATATCTTGGCGTGCCGGCCGACCTTTTACCATTCAGTACCAGTCTCTGTCCGGACAAGTTAATGCAAGAGATTTGGGAAAGTGGCAATTTTGGACATGGAGACGAACGTTACGGTGAACGTCCCACCGGGAAATGGGCGAACAAACGATACACGTTGAAGCGGATCTTTCACAAAATGCACTTATCGTTAGGTTATGCTTTCGACGAAACTTTCTGGTGGCTGGCCGGATTAGCCCTCTTACGTTTCAAGGAAATGATAAAAAAGAAATGAAAGAATTGCTGAAAAAATTTTTGCAGAAGCTCACACGGGAGAATCTGAGCAATACATGTCAGTTAGGATGGAAAGCTTTCAAATGGGTTATGCAGGTAACAGAAGGATACCATTGGCTCATCACCTTCTCTATCTTTTCGGGTATTTTCGGAGTGGTCATGTCATTGGTCAATGTGGCCATGTCCAAATGGATCATCGATGTAGCTACCGGAGCACAGGAAGGGAATATTTACCTGGTAGCCACAATAGTAGCCTTATCCTTCCTGCTGGGTATGGGGATAAAACTTGTATCTCCCTGGATTTTTGGCAAGATCAACATGCGCATCAGTATCCGCATGCAAAATTCGCTGTCCGACGCCCTAATGATGTGTTCATGGAAAGGAGCAGGGAAATGGCACACAGGCGACCTGCTGACCCGTATCAGCAGTGACGCTTCCGAAGTGTTGGGAATGGGAATGGGCATTCTACCCAACCTGCTGGTTACCGGCTTGCAATTGGCAAGCTCTTTTATCTACTTGTGGATTCTTGACGCGCGTTTAGCTTGGTTCATACTGGGAGTCACCCCTCTTGTTTTATTGTCAAAGATTTATTTCAGAAAGGTCCGGGAACTGAGCTGTGCCCAAAAAAAGATGAACAGCGAGATGGGTACCGTCATGCAAGAAAATCTGTCCAAACGGATTCTAGTCCGCTCGCTCGGAGCCACCAACTACCGGAAACAGAAATTACATGAAACACAAGAGAAGTTGTTCAAATTGGGAATGGAACAAATCAAATTTTCCACTTTTACGCAAGGGGTCATGGGATTTACATTTGGAGGAGGGTACTTATGTGCATTCCTTTGGGGTATTTTCCAACTGCATAACCACGAGATAACATTCGGAACAATGACAGCCTTTCTTCAACTGGTCGGACAGGTACAGGGACCTTTTTTAGGGTTAATATCCATCCCTCCCAGTCTGATACGGGGATGGACCTCCGTGGAACGGTTAATGGCCCTCTTTGAAGATGTAGAACCGGACGAACACCCGGTCTACATAGACCAACCACTGACACTGAACTTTCGGAAAGTGTCTTTTGGCTATGAAGAGGGACAGCCGGTACTCGACCGGTTTACAGCTGCCTTTCATCCGGGAAGTTCCACCGCCATAGCCGGACCTACCGGAACAGGAAAAACGACCATTATCCGGCTGATACTGGCTTTGGTTTATCCGGAAAAGGGACGCATCGATTTGACAACTGATGACGGACGGACACTCAGTGTGACCCCCGATTTACGCATCAACTTCGTCTATGTGCCCCAAGGAAATACGTTGCTGAGCGGTACCATCCGGGAGAATTTATGGCTGGGTAGTCCGGGAGCAGACGAAGAGGCTCTGCATAAAGTCATCCGGCTGGCCTGCGCTGAATTTGTGTTCAGTCTGCCGGAAGGACTAGATACCAAGATAGGGGAACATGGATATGGCTTGTCTGAAGGACAAGCCCAACGGATTGCAATAGCCCGCGCACTGTTGCGTCCCGGGCGGATCTGGCTGTTTGATGAAGCATCATCGGCACTTGACACCGAGACCACCACACACCTCATGGACAATTTGTTGCAATGGGGAAAGAATAACACATTAATATTTGTGACACACGATTCACGACTGATGGAACGATGTGACCAAGTGATTCATATAAAGGAATAAAAAACAATTAATTATAAAACAATGGATAAAACAATCAAACTGGCCTGTCTGTTGGCAATAATCATTTTTAGTTCGTGCGCTTCACGCAAAGATTTTGTCTATTTACAAGATATGGATGAACTACAGGAATATCCTATGGTTCAAAAATATGAAGCCATCATCCATAGGGATGACAGATTGAGTATTATTGTGAACAGCAAAAACCCAGAACTGTCCCTGCCTTTCAATATGTCCGGAAGCAGAAGCTATTCTGTAGAAGCAGACGGAAGCATTTCCAACAATGAAGTGGGGGTATTAAGTGATGAAAAAGAAAAAGGTTATTTAGTGGATATCAACGGGAATATAGACTTTCCTGTGCTGGGACAACTGCATGTGGAAGGACTGACCCGCCGACAATTAACCGAACTGATCAAGAAACGACTGATCAACGAAGAATTGCTGAAAGATCCTATGGTCACCGTCAATTTCCTTAACTTCAAATTTTCCGTGCTGGGAGAAGTTGGACATGTAGGAACCTTTGAAGTGAAAGGCGACCGCATCACTCTTCTGGAGGCTCTTGCCATGGCCGGAGACCTGACCCCCCGATCCCGTCTGGACCGTATCGCCGTCATCCGCGAATATGGGAACAAGCGACGAATCCTGTTCCACGACATCCGCAGTAAAGACATCTTCACATCGCCTTACTATTACCTGCAACAGAATGACATCGTTTACGTAGAACCCACCAACATGAGGCCACCGAACAGGCCCAGAGAAAACTGAGCACGTGGAGTATGATCCTGTCCTTCATCACCACAATCACCTCACTGGTGTTGTTAACTACTAAATAAAAAAGAAACGACATGATAAGAATGAGTGAACAAAAAGATATGTCGGGAGATAAGACCTTAAGCGGGGGAGGATTCAATATCAACCCCGTTGACATCATCATGTACCTGTTGTCCAAATGGTACTGGTTTGTATTGTCGGTCAGTCTGTTCGGCGGATATGCATGGTATCAATATGCCAAACTTCCCTTTATCTATTCACGGTCAGCCACCGTCATGATAAAGGACGCCTATTCAAACAACATCGGTCGCGGGCTGGACCGTTTTAACACCTATTCATATACCAATGTATCCAATGAGATCCTGCAATTCCAGTCACACAAACTCATGCGCGATGTGGTGAACCGTCTTCACGCCAATGTATGCTACCTCATCATGGATGACTTGCGTGAGGAGGAACTTTATACGCAAGCCCCTGTCAAGGTTTCATTCCCGGAAGAAGAGGATCATCTTGATTTCAGCCTGACAGTCAGAATCCTGAACAGGAAGCAAGTCCGGTTATCCGATTTCTCGACAGACGCCACAAGTATAACGCTGACGGCCAATCTGGGTGACACTATCCAGTCGCCCGTAGGAAAAATAGTGGTCTCACCCACCTTATATTATACAGACAAGTGGTTCAACACACCGATTACGATACGCCGGCAGAGTACGGACACAATGGCCAGCCTATTCAGAAGCAACCTGAACATCAGCCAAGCTGAGAATGACGCCTCCATCCTCTACCTGTCACTCCGTGATTACTCCACCGCCCGTGCCGAAGATGTGCTCAATATGCTGATTACAGTGTATAATGAAGAGACTATCAAAGACAAGAACCAGATAGCCATCAATACCTCCAGCTTCATCAACGAGCGTCTGGTCATCATCGAAAAAGAACTGGGAGGCGTGGAAAACGAACTTCAGTCCTACAAACAGAACAATGACATCATCGATATCGGTTCAGCCGCTTCCATGTCCATGTCAGACAAACGGCAGTACAGCTCGACCACTCAGGAACTGGAATTACAGGCACGCATGGCACGCTACATCAAGAGCTACCTGGTGGACCCGTCCAAAGAAACCGAGCTTATCCCTTCAAACACCGGCATAGCCGACATCAACATTGAAACCCAGATAACGGCCTATAATGCCAACAAGTTGAAACGAGACAAACTGATAGAAGGAAGCAGCGACAAGAATCCCATCGTCCAGGAACTGAACAAGAATCTGATTGCCATGCGGCAGAATATCATCCGGGCCATCGACAATATGATTGTCAGCATCGATGTGAAACTGAACGAGGCACGAAGCAGGGCCGGAGAAGCCCAGTGGCGGGTAACCAACATACCTAGACAACAGCAGCAAATGCTTTCTATCGAACGTCAGCAACGCATCAAAGAGGAACTTTACCTCTATCTACTGAACAAACGCGAAGAAAATGCGCTGAGCCAGGCCACCACCGAAACTGACGCCCGTGTGCTCGATCCTGCTGGAGGAGGGGATGCTCCGATTTCTCCCAACGGACGCAGCATGATCATGGCAGGTGTCATGAAAGGAATCGCCCTGCCGGCCATTGTCCTGCTATTGTTCCTGTTCTTCGATACCCGTATACGCAACCGCAAGGACATCGAGGATGCTGTAACCGTTCCTTTCCTGGGCGAAATACCCAAGGATTCATCCAAAGGGAAAACAGAGAATAAAGAAACGGCACATGGCATTGCTGTCCGTGCCCAAGGGCGTGACATTGTATCGGAAGCCTTCCGCATAATACGCACCAACATGGATTTTATGCGTGTCAAGTCAAAGAACATGCAAGTCGTCACTTTCAGCTCGTTCGGACCGGGTGCCGGCAAGACATACGTATCCAGCAATCTGGCAGCCAGCTTCGCGCAAACCGACAAGAAGGTCATCCTGATTGACATGGATATCCGTAAAGGGACTTTGACTTCACATACCCGCCTCCACACAAAGGAAAAAGGAATGACCTCTTTTCTGGCAGGCAAGGCCACAACGGATGAAATCATCAAGCACAACGAGATCTGTGAAAATCTGGATTTCATTCCGGCCGGTCCCATCGCCCCCAACCCGTCAGAGCTATTGCTCAGCGAACAACTGGAAGTACTGATAACCGAACTGCGCAACCGTTATGACTATATCTTTGTCGACAATGTGCCTGTAGGAGTGGTGGCCGATGCCGCCATCACCAACCGCATAGCCGACCTGACCATCTTCGTGGTACGGGTTGGCAAACTGGACCGCCGCATGTTACCGGAAGTGGAAAAAATTTATCGCAGCGGACAACTGAACAACATGTCGTTGGTACTTAACGGGGCCATAGTAAAGACAGGCGGATACGGAGGCTATGGATATGGTTACGGCTACGGCTATGGTTATGTGGATGGTTCCGAATCATGCTGGAAACGGCTGTTCAGAAAGAAATCCTAAAATCCCCCCAAAAAAGAAGTAGGATGTTTGGTATATTCAAGTCCAAATACAATTTGATTAATTCTGGTTTAATGAAGGGTATGACCGATGTCCATTCCCATGTTCTTCCGGGAGTGGACGACGGTTCGCCCGACATAAATGCCAGTCTATCCCTGCTGCGCTATATGGAATCCATAGGGTTGCGGAAAGTGTGGCTCACCCCCCATATCATGGAAGATTATCCCACACCGAACAAGAAGCTGCGACAACAGCTCGACGTGTTGAAGGCGGCCTATTCCGGCCCGTTGGATCTACGGCTGTCTTCCGAATATATGATGGATGCCGCTTTTACAAACAAGCTGGATGGAGAAGTGCTGCCTTTGGGCAGCAGCCACCTGCTGGTCGAGACATCCTACATGTACCCTCCTCCCGGTTTGCCGGATATCCTGATGAAAGTATGGAATGCCGGTTATCAACCGGTCATCGCCCACCCGGAGCGTTACCTGTACATGGAAGAAAAAGATTACCTTCTGCTGAAAGAGAAAGGTTACAGCTTTCAACTCAATCTGATGTCACTGAGCGGTTACTATGGCCCGCACCCCAAAGTGGTCAGCGAAAAGCTGTTAAAACAAAAAATGTACGATTTTGTGGGTACGGACCTGCACCATTTGGAGCGTTACCGGCCCATGCTTGACCAATTGAGGTTGACCCGAAGACAACTCGAAGCTTTAGAAGGTCTGATTGCTAACAATGCGCGTATTTAACTGTCTGTCGGGAGGTATCCTGTGCGGTCTGACACTGCTGTTGATATTTCTCCCCTGCTTCACTCCCGAGTGGGCCGGAAATCTTATCTTCATCAGTCTATCGGCGATTCCTATATGTATAGCCGATGGGATTATTTTCGCGATTCTGCTTTGGAAACATAATCGTTGGTGGATGCTTTACTTGCTTTTGCTATTAGGTAGTTCACCTATTCTATCCGGTTACTTTCCGCTTCATTTCCTACATAGAGAAGAAGTGCCAGATTCCAATCAGCTAAAACTGGTTTGCTGGAATGCCGAAGGGTTCAGACTGAACAAAGACACCCTGGCGAAGGCCATCCATAGCATTCGTATCCTGCAGCCCGGCATCGTCTGCCTGCAGGAACGTCCCCATACCAATCTTCTGGCATGGGACACCATCCGAGCTGCTTTTCCCGATTACCCCTATTGCATCGTCAACTCGCGGGAGGATGAAATTCTTAATCTGGCCGTCTTCAGCCGCTGGCCTGTCGGAAACGTTCAAGAGTACTACTTCCCGGACAGCTACAATAAGATGCTTCAAGCGGATATCCGGATGATAGGGCAAACTTTCCAGTTATTCAACGTCCATCTGCAAACTACCGGCATGAATGAATCATCCTCAATGAAAGACAGACTCCAGACGATGCGCCACCACGCCATCCGGCGTAACCGGCAAGCCGATCTCTTGGCAAACGCCATTGCCGAGAGTCCTTATCCGGTCATCGTGTGCGGTGATTTCAACGATACACCGGCTTCGTATGTTTACCGGAAAATCAGCCGGTCACTGCAGGATTGCTTCCTCCAGGCCGGCCGGACATGGAAAGGCAGCTACCAACGCTGGGGCGATTTTTTACGAATAGATTATACGCTCTGTTCACCTGCATTCCAAGTGAATTGTTACCAACTGGTTTCCAATCCCTGGAGCGACCACAAACAGCAGCACTGTGTGCTCTATCTGGACAAACGCTACTAAAAAACAAGATTTCAAAAAATGACTAAAGAAAACTGGACAATAGAAATAAAGCCAAAGAAAAAATGGCTGGATATAGATCTGAAAGGTATATGGCGGTACCGTGACCTATACTATATGTACGTGAAACGCGACATTGTCACCGTGTACAAACAAACTATTCTGGGTCCTCTCTGGTTCCTCATCCAACCGATCTTCACTACCGTGATGTATATGTTCATATTCGGTGGCCTGGCAGGTATCTCGACGGACGGAGTACCACAGCCTTTATTCTACATGGCAGGTATCATGCTGTGGAATTATTTCAGTTCCGCGTTCAACGTATCCTCCAATGTGTTCACGGCTAATGCGGGCGTGTTCGGCAAAGTCTACTTCCCCCGTCTGGTCGTGCCGTTGTCCGGCATCACCTCCAACCTAATCAAGTTCGGAATACAATTGTTGTTGTTCATTGCCATGTATCTCTATTTTTATGTGAAAGGAGCTTCACTGCATGTCAATGCCGCCCTGCTGTTGTTTCCGTTCCTGACATTTCTGATTGCATTCCATGCCATGTCGTGGGGGTTGATCGTATCGGCGCTGACCACCAAATACCGTGACCTCACCCAGTTGGTCACCTTCGGCCTGCAACTGTTCATGTATGCCACTCCGGTCATTTATCCGCTAAACGCAGCTCCGGAAAAATACCGTGACATCATCGCGCTCAACCCGTTGACCCCCATATTCGAGACCTTTAAATACAGCTGCATGGGGTGTGGTTCACTTGATTGGGGCGGATTGGCATATAGCACTTTGTTTATGCTCTCCACCCTGTTCTGCTCAGTAGTCATCTTCAGCCGGGTGGAACGCAATTTTATGGATACAGTGTAAGCAGCAGAATTAAAAAAAGAGAATAAGAATGAACGATATAGCAATCCGGTTTGACCATGTGGGCAAACTCTACAAACTCGGTCTGGTCGGCACCGGCACACTGAGCCACGACCTCAACCGCTGGTGGAAAACGACCATTCTCCGCCAGGAAGACCCCTATCTGAAGATAGGCGAAACCAACGACCGCAGCAAGAAAGGCGCGTCGGAATATGTCTGGGCGTTGAAAGACATCACCTTCGATGTGCATCAAGGCGATGTAGTAGGCATTATCGGAAAAAACGGTGCCGGGAAGTCCACCTTGTTGAAACTTCTGTCGCGTGTCACCTCCCCTACCACCGGAGCCATCCGTGCCCGTGGCCGCATTGCCTCTCTCTTGGAAGTCGGTACCGGTTTCCATCCGGAACTGACCGGCCGTGAGAACATCTACATGAACGGCTCCATCATGGGCATGACTCGCCACGAAATCTCCCACAAGTTGGACGAGATAGTCGACTTTGCCGGTGTGAAACGCTATGTAGATACCCCCGTAAAACGCTATTCCAGCGGCATGACCGTCCGTCTGGGCTTTGCCGTAGCCGCTTTTCTGGAACCGGAAATACTGGTAGTAGATGAGGTACTTGCCGTAGGTGATGCCGAATTCCAGAAGAAAGCTATCGGCAAGATGCAGGACGTGTCGAAAGGCGAAGGGAGGACGGTGTTGTTTGTGAGTCATAATATGGGTAGTATGCAACGGCTATGTTCACGTGGAGTATTATTGGAAAATGGGAAGGTTAAATATATGGGAAGCATATCCGATACCATCCGTACTTATCAAAGTGATGAAATCATTCAAAACTCATTTGAAGGAACTGACGGAAACAAACAAATACTCTATTTGAAAAAAGCCTCTGTTTCATCCAGCGATGGAAACATATTCTACAATTCTTCTACTATTAAAATAGAATTTGAAATATGCGTAAAGAAACATATTCCTTCTTTGGTTATTGGATTTAATCTATATAGCATCTTCCAATACCCACTGGCACGAGCCGACTACAATGATGAGAACAAAAAGACATCGCTAGAACCGGGAAGTTACCACTTTACTTTCGAGATTCCTCCTTACACCCTATCCAATGGAGAATATAAAATTGTTTTTGATGTGGCGGAAAGAAATGTAAAGTGCTACACAACAAAAAAAGTCGCAATTGACATTCAATGTACTTCAAGGGGAAGATTGCTTCGGTAATGTATTTGCAGAAGATATTCCCATTAAGTCTTCTCTTATCAGAGAAAATTGGTTGAAAGAAATTAAAACATATTAAATCAGCATGAAATTATCTGTCGCACTTTGCACCTATTAATGATGAAAAATATATAAAAAAACAATTAGAATTTATTCTAAATCAAACATTACCTATAGATGAAATAATTATTTGCGATGATCGATCTCAAGATAACACTATACAACTAATTAAAGAATTAAAGATACGACAAAAAATCATTCTTTCAGTTATGAACGTTCATTTATTAATCGTTTTTCAACTAATAGAAAGATAAAAAAGTCACAATATCCTAATTCACAATATAGTATTTTTCATGTCGCTGAGTTTTTATAATAAATGGAATAAACTTCAACCATCTATACTTTTGGGAGATTGGACATATGAATTCATAATTAAGGAAAGATTAAAAAGGAAACCATATTGAAGATACAAATTTCTCACACTTATTTCAAATTATAAAAATGACAAAAGATCTCGTATCGATTGGAATACCTGCATACAAAGCTACATATTTAAAAGAAGCCATTGACTCTGTTTTAAATCAAACTTACACAAAGTTCGAACTGATCATAGTCAATGACAAATCTCCTGAGAACATAGAGGAAATTATTTCTACATATAACGACAAACGTATCAGATACTATAAAAATGAGGACAATTTAGGGAAAACCTCCATTGTCCTAAATTGGAACAAATGTCTTTCCTATGCTAATGGTGATTTTTTTGTACTACTATGCGATGATGACATTATGCTACCGAATTTCATTGCAACGATGCTTGGTTTAGTTAAAAGCCATCCACAATGCAATGTCTTTAAAACAAGAACGCTCCTTATTGACAGTAAAACCAATACAAACATAGGAAAATCTCCCTTGTTTCCTAAATATGAAACATTTGCTGATTTCCTTTCAAATACTATTATTGGAAAAAGAAAACATACAATATCGGAATTTTTTTATAGGACACAACATATTCAACAATTAGGAGGGTATCAAATTTATCCGGCAGGTTATTATGCTGATGATGCTTCCATCTTACTTTTCTGCAACAACAATGGAATTGCATCAACAGAAGAAAGCCTAATAGTTTATAGAAAAAGTGAAAATAACATTTCTTCAAGCTCATGTTGGAATGTAGAAAAATCCAAAGCTGCTTTAAAGTATTATCAATGGATTATTGATGAATTCCCCATGAAACAACAAGATGAGCAAATAATACAACAAAGACTTGATTTTGATTTGTATACTTATTTTTCAGCAGCATTAAATATTCATCAATCTATCCAAATATTAAATTGTATTCCAGTCAACATTTGGAATTGGAAAAAGAAATTATTATGTCTTTACAAGTTCATATTAAATTCTTATGCAAAGCAAATTAAATAATCTTCTTTTCCTCATCGAATCCCTATCTGGCGGTGGGGCAGAAAAGGTATTGACCACCTTGTTGCAACATCTCGACTCGAACAAATTTGATGTCACACTATGTTGCATCGTAGATTGCGGGAAATATGTAAACGATGTAAAGCCATACGTTCACTATACTTCTATATTGCCCAATCCAGAACAAATAAAAGGAATAAGGAAACTGATTTATCAACTCAAATACAAATTAATCTATTCGTGGCTTCCGTTACGATTGGTTTACAAATGGTTTGTTCCACATCATGCAGACGTGGAGATCGCTTTTGTGGAAGGATTTGCAACTAAACTATTGGCACATTCTACTAATAAACAGGCCAAAAAGATCGCTTGGGTACACACTGATTTTGAAAAACATCATTGGACTAATGTTATATTTAAGAATAAACAGAATGAAGAACAGACATATAGCCGATATCACCAAATTGTCACAGTTTCTGTTACTGTCCAAAAAGCCTTTATAAAAGCTTTCCCTTTAGTAAAAAGTTTAGTAAAAATCATTTATAACCCTATAGATCACGAAGACATTATAAAAAAAGGAAAGCAATACGAACCTTTGCCTTCCAAAAGCAAAATACGATTAATCAGCATTGGCAGACTGACCAAAGTTAAAGCATACAGCCGGTTGCTCCACATCGCTTTACGTTTGAAGCAATCCGGATACGCTTTCGAACTATGGATATTGGGAGATGGTGAAGAACGTGAAATGCTTCAACATTATATCTGCAAAAAACAGTTGGAAGATTGTGTTACTCTATGGGGATTCCAAACAAATCCATACGCCTTTATGACACAATCCGACTTGTTTGTCTGTTCTTCAATCAGCGAAGGGTATAGTACTGCGGTAACTGAAGCACTTATTTTGGGGCTTCCGGTTGTGACCACTGATTGCTCCGGTATGAATGAACTTCTGCAAGGAGAAAAGTATGGCATCATTACAGAGAATTCGGAAGCGACCTTGTTTGAAGGTATTAAACAACTACTCGACCATCCAGAGCAATTGTCACATTACAAAGAGAAGGTAATCAAACGAGGGAAGGAATTTACTTTGGAAGTATTGATGAAACCAATTGAAACATTATTAACTCGATGAAAAAAAAGATCCTTTTCTTTACTAACGGACTTTATGGTGGAGGAGCTGAACAAATTCTGCTGACGCTATTAACTCATATTGATTATACATTGTTCAACATTACATTATATAGTCTGACCAAAGATGATGTAACAAAAGAGTATCCCGAGCAAATTCATTACAACTACATCTTCCATCCAATTAGCGACCAAGACAATTGCTGGAGACGAATAACTAAAAAGATCATTAATAAATTCAAACACCTAATCTATCATCACTTTTCTGCCAAATTGTTTTACGCTCTTTTTGTCAAAGGGAATTACGACACCGAAGTAGCCTTTATTGAAGGATATGCCACCCGAATCGTTTCTGGATCTAACAACAAGCGATCTAAAAAGATCGCTTGGGTACATACTGATTTAAAAAACAATCATTGGACAACTATAGCATACAGAAGCTGTCAAGAAGAACAAGAGTCCTATCAACAATTCGACGAGGTTACTTCTGTCTCTTTGGATGTAAAAACAAGTTTCGACCTATTGTTTTCCCATCCCAACAGCACAGTCACTTACAATCCTATTGATGAAAACAAAATAAAACTACTAGCAGACAAATCTATCAATCCAATTTGCTGGTTAGAACAAGGATTGATAATGGTCACTATGGGAAGATTAGTACCACAAAAAGGTTACGACCGATTGCTTCCTATCATCAAAAGATTAAAAGACGAGGTTTTCGTTTCTCACTAAATATTTTGGGAGAAGGAACCGACAGGGAAAAATTGGAACAGTACATCAAGCAACACCATTTAGAAACATGTGTCCGACTAAGCGGATTTCACACCAACCCCTATCCTTACTTGGCAAAAGCCGATTTATTTGTCTGTTCATCGCGGGCAGAAGGATATAGTACAGTAATCACAGAAGCATTAATTTTAGGCTTGCCCATTATTACAACTCGCTGTGCTGGTATGCAAGAATTATTAGGAGAAAATGGTGAGTTTGGACTTATCGTTGACAACAATGGCACATCGCTATACGAAGGACTTAAAACCCTATTGTCAAGTAATACCTGCTTAATGCATTACAAACAAAAATCTCAAGAAAAAGGTAGACAATTTGCTCTAAAGAATTTAGAACAAAAAGTCTACGAGAAATTGTAGTAAAAAGAACAAAAAACTCATTCTATCGGATTCGTACGATGATTTCTATCATAATACCTGTATATAACGTAAAACTCTACTTAGACAATTGTATTCAATCGGTTATCCAACAAAGCTATACAGATTTTGAATGTATCTTAGTGGATGATGGTTCTACGGATGGTAGTAGTGAAATATGTGACCAATGGGCAGAAAAAGATAACCGGATTATAATTGTCCATCAACCCAATGGAGGAGTATCATCCGCTCGAAACAAAGGATTGGAACAAGCAAAGGGAGAATATATCTGTTTTATTGATAGCGATGACTGGGTAGATGTTGATTATCTTTCGGCAATGATAAACAATTTGAAAGAGAAAGAAACTGATTTGATAATATGTGGATTGACTCAGGAATTCAAAGACGGGAATTGCATAGATTATATACCTCAACAGTCACTAAATTTCGAGTTAGGCTGCAATCATACAAACTATTTTGTAATGCTGAATGAACAGAACTTATTGTACGGACCAATTGTGAAACTATACAAAAACAACATCATACAGCATCATCAAATTTTGTTTGACCCACAAGTTTCATACGGTGAAGACCTTTTATTCAACTACCAATATTTGGAATATGCACACACCATTGCGTGCATAAACGAAAGTCATTATCATTATCGCATATTAGGTAGCGGAACCTTATCTAGTAAGTTTCGTCCCAAACAATTTGATACAGACTATCAACAATGGAAGATATTACAGTCTTTTTATCAAAGACATCATTTATGGTCATCAACGGCTCAGACTTATCTGTACAAACGACTGTGGGGTATTCTATACGATGGAATTTTTCTCTATCCACGTCTGCAAAATAAAAAAATCTCTTATCTACGAACTATTCTTGCGATACCGGAAATAAAAAAATTGAAAGATTTTACACAATGCTTTTCGTGCAGCAATTGGATCAAGCAGTCCATTCTGTATCGGTTATATCCTATATTCTATATTTATTTTTCAATCATTGCCAAAAGATGAAACTTTTATTATATCCTCACGGAGGTAGTGGCAACCACGGATGTGAAGCTATTGTACGTTCGACACTAAAAATGATACCGACAGCTACTCTATTTTCCAGCAACCCGGATGAAGACAAAAGATACGGTCTGGACGCCATCTGTACTCTTCGGGCAGCACAAGCACCAATGTCTCATCTCAGTTTGGCGTACTGGAAAGCCTTTATACGTTATCGCTTCGGAGACAAAGAAGCGTTCGACCGTACCAGTTTCGCTCTATTTTTCAAGAAGCCAACTCAGATAGTTATGCTTTGTCTATCGGTGGGGACAATTATTGCTACGGAGTGCCTGTTTTCATTTATTTGGTCAACAAACAGCTTCGAAAACAAGGGATAAAGACTATCTTGTGGGGATGTTCCGTTGAGCCGGAAGTTCTAAAAGGCGATATACTGAATGATTTACGTTCCTACACCCATATCTTTGCCCGTGAAAGCATCACGTATGAAGCCATGAAAGAAAAAGGGATACAACAACTCTCTCTCTTTCCTGATCCGGCTTTTCAGCTTAACCGTACAGACCTTACTTTACCCGAGGGTTTTGCAGAAGGTAATACGGTAGGCATTAACGTCAGTCCTATGATTATAAAACACGAAAAGGCGAAAGGGATGACACTTCTGAACTATCGACAATTAATTCGTTATATTATTGCCACCACGGATATGCAAATTGCATTGATTCCTCATGTAGTATGGAACTATAACGACGATCGGATCCCATTGCAATTCCTCTACAACGAATTCAAAGGGACCGGTCGTGTCGTTCTTATCGAAGATCATAACGCCGAGGAACTAAAAGGTTTCATCTCCCGTTGCCGTTTTTTGGTAGCCTCACGCACACACGCTTCCATTGCAGCCTACTCCACTCAAATACCTACTTTGGTGATGGGTTATTCGGTAAAGGCACGTGGCATAGCCCGCGACCTGTTTGGTAACGAAGAGCATTATGTCTTGCCCGTGCAGTCTCTGCAACAGGGAAACGACCTGCTCAAAGCATTTCAATGGTTGCAAACACACGAGGACGAGATTAGAAAACACTACCGTACATTCATGCCGGGATACTTATCCAAGACATTCCAAGCCGGACAATTGCTTCAAACATTATGATTCTAATGGTTTACATACTCACCTTAATAGGGACAATAGCCCTTATATTCTTTTCCGTTGATTGGACTATTGAACTATACAAATGGCAAAGTCGCATCCACATTGGTAGATGGACAGACCGCAAAGCATGGCAGCAAGCTGTTGAAAAAAAGGCACGCCAATGGCTATACAAAAGCCCTACCGTACAGATTACGGATCAAGATCGGTTAGTCCTTTGGGATATGCTAAAAGGGAACTATCGTTCCACCACCATACAAAGCTGGCAGGATGCCGGACTCCTTTTATCCTTGCCCGAACAGGACGCCCAAGAGTATGTCAAACGCCACCCCTCGCTATTCATAAAAGAAAATTGGCAGATAGACCAATCGCTATTGGCGTATGTCTTAAAAAAGAAAGATGCACTTTATATGGAAACAGAAAAAGAGATTAAAGAACACTTTATATCTTATCAACAAACTGAACAGACTATACCTTATCGGAAAACATTACCTCACATTCGCTTTGTCGATACCATCGGATTGGTTTGTCCCTTTTTACACCAATGCGATTTCAGTGATTTAGCCATCCGACAAATTGAAGAATACGATCATGCTTATGGGAAGAAGTATTTCCCCCACATGCATACGACTTAGCCTCACATAAGCCCTTGGGAGTATTTGATTGGGCACGCGGATGGGGATGGTATGTCTTAGGACTTATCGAAACTGCCGATTTACCTGGAAACAAGAAACGAATACTAAACTTGAGTAACCATCTGCTGCCTTTTCAGAAAGCAGATGGAGGATTCAGTTGTTTGGTATTCAATCCTAACGAACGATTTGAATCTTCGGGCAGCGCCTTGTTTGGATTGTTGTTCGTTCATGCGTACCGAGTGTCTGGTGATGAACGTTACTTGAATGCCGCAATAAAAATTGAAAAAGCACTTATGAAGGCTACCCGTCGAGATGGCACGATAGATTTTGCACAGGGAGATACCAAAGGCATTGGTTCTTATTCACAAATATTTGATCGAATGCCTTTTGCACAAGGAATGGGACTGTATTTATCTAAAACATTAGATATATATGAAAAAACTATTGGTTGACATTTGGAATTGTTTATTCGACTGTTACTTGACAGTTCGAAATTCACTCTATCTCTTTATGGATATTCCATATCGAAAAGTTGTAATAGCTCCTCACGTTGTATCCATTGAAGAAACCATCCGATACATCATCCAATCGCATTGTTCGGTCAGCCGTTTAGGAGATGGCGAAATAAAGATAGCTAATGGAAAGGCACTCGCTTTCCAAACCCAACAACCGTTACTACAACAAAAAATGCAAGAGGTACTGTCGGTACCTATTTCCAATCACATCGTATGCCTGCCGGATATATTTACAGACTTAAGCCTCTACAATATAGAAGCGCGCAACCACTGGAAACTTCATTTGGCATTTTACAGGAAATCGTGGTACAAGTATATCAATCGTAAAAGAATATTTCATAATGCTTTCATCAGCCGTTGTTACATGATGTTTGCCGACAAAACACAGTGTGCCTTTTATTTTAAACTCATACAACAAATCTGGGCAGACAAAGACATTCTGCTCATTGAAGGCGAAAAAAGTCGATTAGGTGTCGGTAATGATTTGTTTGACAATGTCAAATCTATTCGACGGATATTAGCACCCAATACAAACGCCTTTGATCACTATGATGCCATTATGAAAATAGTTCAGAAATATTCTCCTAATGAATATCTCATTCTTCTGGCTTTAGGCCCTACTGCCACAGTCATGGCTTACAACCTTGCCCAAAAAGGATACCAAGCCATTGACATCGGTCATATCGACATCGAATACGAGTGGTACAGAATGGGAGCGAGCCACAAAGTGCCCATTCCAAGCAAATATGTCAATGAAGCCGATGCAGGTGTAGGAGTGGGCGACATCCATGATGAAAAATATAAAAAAGAAATTATATGCCGGTTTTAAGTATCATCGTACCTGTATATAATGTTGCAACTTATCTACGAGAAGGATTGGATTCCATACTTAGGCAAGAAGTTCAAGACATAGAAGTGATTTGTGTTGACGATTGTTCATCTGACTCATCGCCCGACATTCTGAAAGAATACCAGGCAAAGGACAACAGAATACAATTTATTCGTCAATCAGAAAACAAAGGTCCAAGTGCCACTCGAAACATCGGCATAAAATATGCTAAAGGAAAATATATTGCTTTTTTCGATCCAGATGATAAAGTGGAAAATAATCTATATGCCGAATTAATTCATGCTATTGAGGATAAAAAAACCGATTTGGCTTTATGTGGTTATTCTACATTCCCCACTCATCAGATACACATACCGAATTTCAAACCATACCATGCCATGCAACCTATGGACTTTATTCAAAAGAATCCAAGAATAGAAATGAATAACGATTTATGTTATACTTGGAGGTTTGTATTCAAACGTAATTTTCTTATCAATAAAAAAATAAGGTTCATTAAAAACCTGCATGTCGGAGAAGATACAGTTTTTAATTATGAATGCGTCCTACAGGCGTCTTCAATCATAATGATTCCAAAGGCATTATATCAATATCGTATCAATAATGCAGGTAGTTTGATGAGGCTGCGTTATAAGCCCTATTTAACAAACAATCTACAAAAATTGGTTGATGAAAAGAAAAGACTTATCAGAAATACAATATTGAACATTACATCCCCATAAACAACTGACTTGTCTGAAAAAATCATCCTGCGTTATTTGCCGATGCTTTTCAACAATCTATATAATAATTCTAATCAACCGGACAAGAAGCAGGGCATTCAACAAATTTTATCAATGACTATGATACGAGATTCCTTCCGTATTATAGGTTTTCGCAACATTTATCCTTCATGGAAAGAATACTTATTCTATCTGGCCATGAAGTTCAAATTTACACGATTGGTTTGTTATGAATACAACAAGATATTTACACCAGAAAAAAGAGTATAATAAATGTCAATTTATTGAGGCCCACTATATATTAAACAGCTTACACAAGCCTTCTGTAGTCTTTATGGTATTAGGGACATTATGCTCCTATACATACAGGAACAAGTACCTTCACGAAGGTTCGGAGCGATGATAGTCGAGGAGGAAAATTCATGTTTCCTACGTGAACCAAAGTAAGATATGTTCGTGGACCAAGTTAAGTATCTTACTCGGCCAAGTAAGATATATTACTTGCCCTACGAAGATATGTTCCTTTTTAGCAGAGCATTTTTATTGTCTTTTCCACTAAAGCTCTTATACTAATGAGGGAAAAGGTATGGCTATTCAATTCCACCAAGAGATGAAAGACAGAGATTATCCCACAAAGGAGCCGGTGAGGAATCCCCAGCAAAGCAATGAACAAGCGAATCCAATGGGACAACTGGAAAAAGAAAATCCGTTTCCGGATCCTATAGGATTGACTCCGAGACAGCGATCCGCTCTGCTGCGGCGCCACGCGCTTCATCAGAAATACGACAAGGCAGTTGCCCTTTATGCGGAGACAAACATGCCACTGAAAACGATAGCTATGGAATGTCACGTCTCAGCGGGAGGACTCGGCAGTTACTTGCGCCGCTACTGGCGCGAATTGGTATTACACCGCCATCGCATTCCTTTGGAAGGAGAAAATCCCCATGCCGTCAAGATCATGTCCGAAGGAAAGCCCAATGTGGTGTCGCATGCCAGATATAAAAAGGCTATAGATGCATGCTTGTCTCTGGAGGATATCGAATTGAATGTGTCGCAGATAGCCCGCAAACATGGAGTGGAGGGAACGGGACTAGCCAACTTCATGCGCATCCATGAACCGGAAGTCATTCCTTGGCGCGAGAAAGTACGCCACTGGTTGGGCATAAATGACAACACCCATCGTGGGGCGACCCCGGCTTGCATCAAACAATACGCCGAAGCAGTGGAGCTTTATAAAAAGACAGACATGACGATCCCTGAAATAGCCGGGGCATGCCATGTCTCACCAAGCGGTTTCAAACAGCATCTGAGGTTCTATCACAAAAATATACTGGAACAAAAGAGAAAGAAACGTTCGGAAGCACAGGCCAGACCAGAGAAGAAGAGAGGCGAACTATCCGGCAACGGAAGGACCTACAAACCCTCTCTCCGTACAGAAGATAAATATGCGAAAGCCTTGTCTCTTTATAAGGACACGGCTCTCACGCTAAAAGAAATCGCAGAAAGAACACACGTCACAGCGGAAGGACTTCGTTCTTATCTGCACAAATGGCATATCGACTTAGTGAGGGAACGGGCAGGACTTTCCGGCAAGGCAGAAGGGGGTCTTGATTTGCGGAAATCGAAAAAGCGGATGAAAACCGTAGCCGCCAAATACGAGAAAGCCATCGGAAGCCTGAGAAAACACCCCCGCCCGATAGCCCACGCCGCCAAAGAGTTCGGGCTCCATCCCGAGACATTCAGAGAGTACCTGCACAAACATGAACCGGAGTTGGCAAACCGACAGGGTATGGTACAGACCTCTGAGGGGCAACGGATGTCCAGACAAAGCAAAGAAAAATATGCTGAAGCGATCCGCCTGTATGGGACGACCACCGAAACACTGAAAGACATTGCCACCCGGCTGGGATTGACATACAACAGTATAGGGGGATATATCCGCCGAAACCATCCAGAGGTGATCAATGCACACTCTACATTATTAATAGAGAAAGATGAAAAATCAGTCATCACATCAAAATAGACAGCCAATCAAACATGGCACAACGCCTCCCCGTATTTTCATCGCCATCCAATACCTGGAGATAGGCGGGGCAGAACGCTCGCTGATCGGCTTGCTCAATGCCCTAGACTATTCGCGTTGCCAAGTGGATCTGTTTGTCTACCGGCATAGCGGGGAATTTATGAACCTCATACCCAAGGAAGTGAATCTTCTGCCCGAAGTAAAAAAGTACACCACCCTCACCCGCCCTATCCGGAAAATTATCCGCGAAGGGTATTGGGACATTGCTGCCGGGCGCATCGCAGCACACCTTTTGGACTGGTGTTACAGGAAACGGAGGAAGGCAAAAGAAAGTCAGGCCATATTTCAATATGTAGCAGACTGTACTACTCCATTCCTGCCCTCCATCAACGAGGCCGGACGTATGACCTGGCCATCAGTTCCTTACACCGCACAACATTGTGCGCGACAAAGTAAAGGCACAGCAAAAATGGGCATGGATTCATACCGACTATTCCTTTATTGACATCAATACCCGCCGGGAATTGCCGGTATGGGGAGCTTTCGGCCGCATCATCTCCATTTCTGAATCGGTTTCCAAAGGTTTTCTTTCAAAATTCCCTTCATTAGAATGCAAGTTGATACTGATGGAAAATATCCTGTCCGAAACTTTTATACGTGAACAGGCGGAACTGCCCTTCGACACTTCTTTCCTACAAGCATTCGAAGGACGAGAAGGACAAACAAAACATCCTGTTCTGCTCTGTACCGTAGGACGGTTCTCTTATCCTAAAGCCATCGACCGGGCAGTGTACATCTGCCGTCAATTGGTGCAACAGGGCATTGACGTTTGTTGGTATGTCGTAGGGTATGGCGGAGATAAACCGTTGATACGGAAAGCGATTGCGGAAACGGGGATGGAAAAACATTTCGTTTTGGCTGGCAAGCAAATGAATCCCTACCCTTACATCAAGGCATGTGACATTTATGTACAGCCTTCGCGTTACGAAGGCAAAGCAGTAACGGTGCGTGAAGCGCAGATATTGGGAAAACCGGTGGTCATTACCCGTTTTCCTACCTCCTCAAGCCAACTGGAAGAAGGGGTGGACGGCATTATCATCCCAAACAATGTGGAAGGAGCGGCTGAAGGATTGGCACAGTTCATTGCCGACAAACGACAACAAGAAGCCATCAAGGCACAACTACGAATCCGCCATTATGGGAACGAAAAAGAAGTCGGTAAAATTTATTCAGCAATAGAAGGATAAAAAGAGGAAACACATGATCCCGAGAACAATACACTATTGTTGGTTTGGAGATAAGGAAAAGCCTGCTGAAGTACTCCGCATGATAGCGAACTGGCAGAAACATTGTCCCGGTTACGAAATAAAGGAGTGGAACGAAAATAACTTCGACATCCGTCTGAACCGCTATTGCGAAGAGGCATACGCTACCAAGAAATGGGCTTTTGTGAGCGATGTGGCACGTTTGTGGGCATTGGTACACGAAGGAGGTGTCTATATGGACACGGATGTAGATTGGTACGTCCCTTGGATAGGTTACTGACGAATAAGGCCTTTTTAGGATTCGAAGGAACTCAATGGGTAGGAACGAACCTGATAGGAGCAGAACCCTCCCACTCTTTCTTCATTGAATTATTAAAGTCATACGATCATCGCTGTTTCATCACCCCGGATGGGAAACCGGACCAGACCACCAACGTAGAAGAGCTGACCCGCAAACTGGAAAAGGTTTACGGATTCAGAAAGGACGGCAGTTTTCAGCAGCTCGGAGACATCACTCTCTATCCTACGGATTATTTCTGTCCGTATGATTACATCGACGGGCAGTTACACCGCACCGAAAATACATATTCCATCCATTGGTATAGCCAGACATGGATCAAACGAAGCCGATGGATAAACAAGCTCAGCCAATGGATGCATCGGCTGACAGGAAATCGAATGAAATAAATGTCACAATGGAAGAACCTATCAGAATATTGATGCTTTTCACCATCATGAACCGGGGAGGTGCCGAAACGATGGTCATGAACTACTACCGTCACATAGACCGCAACCGGGTTCAGTTTGATTTCATGGTACACCGGCAGGAACGGGGCGCATACGATGATGAAATAGAGGCAATGGGTGGCAAGATCTACCGTATGATCCCCCTCCATCCGTTCACCTTCAATACATACAGAAAACAAATTTCCGACTTTTTCGACCAACATCCGGAGTATCGGATTATCCATGGGCATTGTTCGGAATCGGGATATTTCGTTTACCGGGAAGCAGCAGGGCGAAGAGTACCCGTAATTATTGCGCACGCACACAACGCACACGCTTTATTCGATACTAAATGGCTTTTCCGCACCTATTTCAAGCATACCATGCGCCCTTACCTGACCCAAGGGTTTACCTGTGGGAAAGAAGCCGCCCGATGGTTGTTTGGAAACGAGTTGGGGAAAAAAGCGATTTTGCAACGCAATGCCATCGACACGTTCCTATACAGGTTTGATGAAGCGGTGCGACTGGAGGTTCGTCAAGAACTTCACTTGTCCAAAGATGTTACGGTCGTGGGACACGTCGGACGTTTCAACCGACAGAAGAACCATGAGTTCCTCTTGGAGGTGTTTCATAAATATGTGCAGGAGTTTAATCCCACAGCACACCTGCTGCTGGTTGGTACGGGGGAATTGCAAAAAGCCATTCAAAAAAAGGTACAACAGTTCCGTTTGACAGACCAAGTACATTTGTTGGGGGGACGTCCGGATGTAAACCGCCTGTTGCAAGCGATGGATCTGTTTTTGTTCCCCTCTTTTATGGAAGGCCTTTCCGTTTCTATGGTTGAGGCGCAATGTGCCGGCCTGCCCTGCGTTGTGTCCGATCGCATTCCCCGCGAAGCGGCTTTGACCGACCAAGTCTCCTTCCTCTCATTGGAAACAGCTCCTCGACAATGGGCATGCGAAATAGAGAGAGTGCGCTGTATGGCAAGCCGACGCACTGGTTATTACCAACAAATAGCCGATGCCGGTTACGACATTGTGAAAAACGCCGAATGGCTTCAGAATTATTATTTAGGACAATGGAACAAAACAAGATAGAAACAGATAAGAAGACGCTGACCATCTTCACGCCGACATATAACCGTGCCTATACTCTGCATTTAGGTTACGAAGCCCTGTCACGGCAGACCTGCAAAGATTTCATCTGGCTGATTGTGGATGACGGTTCGACCGACGATACCCTTGAATGGGTGGAAAAATGGATAGCAGAGAGGAAAATAGACATCCGCTACCATTATCAGGAGAACCAAGGAATGCATGCTGCACACAATACGGCTTATCGGTTGATCGACACAGAGTTGAACACTTGCGTCGACTCGGATGATTATATGCCCGATGATGCAGTGGAGAAGATTATCACATTCTGGAACGCACACGGTTCAAAAGAAGTAGCAGGAATCATCGGACTGGATGCTGATTTCCAAGGAAATTTAATCGGTACGCCTTTTCCTTATGAATGCAGGCGGACTACTTTAGGCGGATTCTATGCACAAGGCGGGCGGGGAGACAAAAACTGGTGTATCGCACGGATGTCATCAAACAATATCCCGAATATCCCATTTTTGAAGGAGAGAAATATGTATCACTCGGTTATAAATACCAATTGATAGATCAGGATTACCCTTTACTGGCCTTGAACGAAGTGTTGGTAAACGTAGAATACCGCCCCGACGGTTCAAGCTTGAACATGTACCGCCAATACATACGTAACCCGCGAGGCTTTGCTTTTATCCGCAAAAGTTCCATGCAACTGGCTCCTACCTCACAACGACGTTTCATCGAAGCGATGCACTATGTGGCAGACAGTTTGTTGGCACGAAATCCCCATTTTCTATCGGAGTCACCACGCAAATGGCTGACCCTATCCGCTTTGCTTCCGGGAATAACCTGGTATGGATATATACGGTATAAAGCACGAAAATTATCATGATCAGTATCATTGTACCGGTTTATAATACAGCCCCTTACCTGCCCCAATGTCTGGATTCGTTAGTGAACCAGACTTATCGGGACATTGAGATTATTTGTGTAAATGACGGATCGACGGATAATTCACCGGATATTCTGAAAGCATACGCGGAAAGGGACAGCCGGATCCTTGTTATCCATCAGGAGAACCTAGGACTATCAGGCGCTCGTAACAAAGGTCTGGAGAGTGCCCGTGGAGAATGGGTGATGTTTGTGGACAGCGATGACTGGATAGGAACAGACTGCTGCAAAACACTTCTTTCACACACCGACAAACAAACGGATGTCTGTCTTTTCTCTTACATTCGTGAATTTGCCAACCAGTCCTTTCCTCAATATCTGTTCAGCGACAAAAAGATGGTTTATCAAGGATCTTCAATCCACTGGCTCTATGCGCGACTTATAGCTCCTAACGATCAAGAATTGCATTTGCCCGGAAAGATAGACAGTTTGTCTACAGCTTGGGGAAAACTATATAAGACATCACTCATCAAAGAACATGGCCTTCGGTTTGTTCCTGTCAGACAAATCGGTACAGAGGACTTACTCTTCAATGTGTATTATTTCACTTGGGTAAAAAAAGCCATCTATCTGCCTGACTTGTTCTACCATTATCGAAAAAACAACATCACCTCGCTAACCAAACTGTATAAACCCCATCTGACTGAACAGTGGAACCTGTTATTCCGGTTAATAGAAGAATGGATAACTCCCTTACACCGGGAAGACCTTGAAAAGGCTTTAACATATCGCCGGGCATTAAGCCTGATAGGACAAGGATTGAACATCACCTTTTCACCGGTCAGCTTCATGAAACAACACGGTGCATTGTCCGCAATTTTGAGTTCACATGAATATAGGACAAGTATCCGGCAGTTACCGATGAACTATTTTCCGATACACTGGAGGCTATTTTTTGAAATGGCACGATTCCGGTCTACCACAGGAGTCTTGTGCCTATTGAAACTTATAAAATTTATTATAGAACGATGAAAATAGCATATTGTACAGATAGTATTTGCTATGCAGGAGGGATTCAAAGAGTCACAATAGCCAAAGCAAATAAATTAGCTCTAAAGAATGAGGTTTGGATTATTGTGACCGACAATAAAGACAAACCAGTATTCCCCCTTTCCACTAAGGTACATTTGGTAAATTGTGACATAAATTATTTTGAAGATGACTGGAAATCCCGTTTTTATATATTGAAAGGTATTATCTATAAAAGGAAACAACATAAAAAACGGTTGAAAGAGATACTGAACCAAATACAGCCGGATATTGTCATATCTACCGGAACAAGTGAGAAAAACTTTTTACCTTACCTGTCGGTCAGCTCCCATCCGGTTTTTATCAGAGAGATACATAGCAATAAAAATTACAGGTCATTACATGCCCAAAGTGTATTCGACAAACTCCTTGCCATTTTGGGAGACTTCATTGATTATCGCATACACCTTAAAAAATATGACCGGACGGTGGTACTTACAAAAGAAGATAAAGTTGTCCATTGGGGAAAAAATACAGAAGTGGATGTGTGTGTCATTCCTAATCCTATTATTTCATTTGGTTCGAAAAAAGCTTCATTAATAAATAAAAAAGTAATTGCTGTAGGAAGATTGGCATTTCCTAAAAATTTCAGCTCGTTAATTTCCGCATGGAAGTATGTAATAGAAAGGCATGCTGACTGGACTTTAGAAATATGGGGTGAAGGAGAATTAAGAACTGAATTGGAAGAACAAATAAGAAACAATCAATTGACAAACAATATTTTCTTAAAAGGATATACTTATGATATATTTTCCCCATTATATGAAGCGTCAATTTTCACATTAACTTCGCTTTTTGAAGGTCTCCCATTGGTTATCATCGAAGCCATGTCTTGTGGAGTTCCTGTCGTCTCATACGCTTGCCCCTGCGGACCGCAGGACATCATAGCCGACGGGCATGATGGATTTCTCGTACCCGTTAATAACGAGAAGGTATTGGCTGACAGAATCTGCCGGTTGATAGAGGATAAAGAACTTCGTAAGGAAATGGGAAAAGCCGCCCGTTTGAAAGCAGAACAGTATGATATAAAAAATATCATCCCTATGTGGATGGAATTATTTAATCAGCTTATCAACGAAAAAAGAAAATGAAAAAAGATATAGAAACGGATTTAATAAGCGTCATCGTTCCTATTTTTAATGTAGAAGCCTATCTCCGCCCATGCATCGAAAGCATATTGGCATCAACTTATACAACCTTGCAAATCATATTAGTGAATGACGGTTCCACCGACCATTCCGGAGAAATTTGCGATGAATATACCCGGAAAGACACCCGCATTGAAGTGATTCATCAGAAAAACGCAGGATTGTCTCCGGCTAGAAATAGCGGGATGAAAGCTGCCAAAGGAAAATACATCTCTTTCATTGACGGTGATGATTATATCCATCCGCAAATGTATGAAGTGCTGTTGGAAGCATTACAGGAAGGTAATTATAGCTTTTCCATGATTTTAGGAAAACAGGTATATGACAATGACAAATCTTATTCAATTCCTTCCGCTTACACAAAAAGCATTCTTACACAAGAAATAATGATAAAAAGTTTATTCAACCATATCCACCCACAGCAAGGAATAAAAGAAGTTCAAGCGCAAGTAGTATGGAACAAACTTTATAAACGGGAGTTGTTGGATAATGAGTTTTTCCAAGAGACCGGTACAGAAGATACTGAGTTCAACTGCCGGATCTATCAAAAATCTTGTCAAGCTGTCATAATAGATATCCCCATGTACTACTGGGTACAACGACCTACGAGTATCACACATCAAAAGGTAAATCCCCGTTACATAGACCGTGCCGATTCCTACTATCTCTGCTTGCAAAACATTCCAAAAGAAAATACAGTTTACCGGGGATGTTGTTTGGAAAAGCTTTTCAAGATGATGATCAACGTGAGATATCATGCGTCAAACACGCCTTATCGGCATCTGGCACACCTTACAGCGAAAAGACTAAAAAAGCAAACAGCCAACGAGTTCCTGAAAAACAGACATATCCCCTTTCATATAAAACTTTCACTCCTCAGTTTCTATTACATTCCGCCCCTGTACAGCGGATTCATGAAACTGTGCGAGACAAAAGCACGAAAAAAACATCCATAAATATGATAGACTTTATCCCCGTAAGTGAATATGCCCATTATTTCGATGTCACCGTATTGTGCATGGTACTGACAGCCGTATGGCAGTGCCACACAGGAAGCGTATTGAAAAAAGAGACCGTGTCGCTCAACGCCATGTGGGGCGTATTATTTACACTAATCCTGATCTTGTATATGGGGCTACGTCCTGTCAGCGTTTATTTCGGAGACACGGTAAACTACGCCAAAGGATTTTATACTGCAGCCAACTCACGCGATCCCTTTTCCTGGCAATGGGAAGGCGAATGGTTGTTTTACAACCTTATGCAATGGTTTGCCAGATACAGCGACATCCATACTTTTTTCCTGCTATGTGCCACTGTTTATATCGGTTCATTGTGGCTGGCTATGCAACGTATCTTCAAAGGGTATTACTATATTCCTTTCTTAGTCATACTCAGCATGTTTACTTTCTGGAGTTACGGAGTAAACGGTATCCGGAATGGCATGGGAGCCTCCTTGTTCATCTTGGCAATGACGTATGTCAACCGTCCACCCGTAATGATCGGGTTATGCGTGTTGGCAGCCGGAATCCACAAATCCATCTATCTGATGGTTGGAGCAGGCACACTGACCTGGTTCATCAAGAATAGCTATTGGTATCTGGCAGGATGGATGGCATGTGTAGGCGTATCGTATGCCATAGGCGGACGTATCCAGGCATATTTGGCGGCAACAAATCTGATGGGGGGAGACGACCGCTTTTCCGGCTATCTGACAGGTGACAACATGGTGGGCGAGATCGTTCAGATGAGTATGACTTTCCGCTGGGACTTTCTGTTATATAGTGCCATGGGGGTAGCGGTGGGGTACTATTTCATCTTCCGCCGCAACTTCAAGGACGAGTATTACCATTGGATATATAATACGTTCCTTGTCACCAATGCTTTCTGGGTGCTGGTGATCCGTGCCGCCTATTCCAACCGTTTCGCCCAGATTTCGTGGTTCATCATGCCGGTGGTATTGATTTATCCGTTCATGAAGGAACGTTTTTTGGGTCAATCATGAAAAAATGTTGGGCTATGCGTTGTTAACGTTCTATGCGTTTACGTTTTATTTTAATATTTGGAAATAAATTAATACATTCATATAACCATGATTTCAATTATCATCCCAATTTGCAACACCGAACAATACATAGCACAATATATTCGGATGACTGGCTGGTGAATAAAAAAAAAAAAAAATACTTACAACAATATACGAAACGGCAGAAAAAACTGGAGTAGACTATGTGGAAATGGGAATGCAACGAGTCATGGATCGCTATGGGGTGGTAAAAAAACGGGACTCAGTCCTGTTAACGGACTAATACAACAACCAAAACTATTTAACAAATACTATATTTCTTTTTTTGGAATCAACATTTTATCCGTTAATATGTGGGGAAAACTCTATCGAAAATCTTCATTAAATGCAGCCAATATACAGCCAACAGGTATCACTACAGGGGAAGACCTTGCCTTTAATCTCCAATTATTTCCATATTTATCTAAAATTTACATACTCAAAGAATGTGGATATAACTATCGATTCGGTGGTATGACAACTCGATATAACACCTGTTTGTTGCCTGATTTGAAAAAACTTTATTACATAAAAAAGGCTTTAATTGACAAATATCAATATCATAAGGCTTCTGATTATATCCGAATAGAACTGAAAAATGTGCTAAAATCAGATATTTGCCAAATGATAGCTTTTAAAGTCAGGTCTCCTAAAGAAATAAAAAACAGAATCTCGGAAGAGTTAAAGGACCCTATATACAAGGATATCATGCAAGTACAAAATCATCCTGCATTTTTAGAAGATCCTTTTATAAAAGCAATTGCCGCCTACGATTCCAACATGCGATATGATCTATGTAAGAAACAAGTTAAAAAAGAAATTCCAATTAGATTACTTAAAAAAATAATTTCATTCATTCTTATACATATATAAAAAATCTCATGTTTATTTCACTTGCTATCAATCCAACAACCTATATCGTTATTTTTCTTCTCTTAGGGGTGGTCCTAAAATCTAAACGATGGAAAAGGCTCTGTCTCACTTTGTCAGCCTTGCTTTTTCTCTTATTCTCCAACGGTGCACTCTATCAATGGATTGCCGAACAATGGTACAAGGAATATGACCGCCCCCTACCTGAAAGGAAACAATATACATACGGCATCGTGCTGGGCGGCTACAGCTATTGGGACTGGAAACGAAGCCGACCCGAATTTAGCGAGATTGCCGACCGGTTATTAGAAGGCATCCGGCTGTACAAGCATGGACGCATCCGGAAACTGGTGTTAGCTTCAGACGGTTCGATCATCGAAAGCAAAGACGGAAAAGGTTTGCAAGGAAATGCCGCGGACATGAAACAATATCTGGCAGATTTGGGCATGCCGTTGGAAGATGTCATCTTGGAAACCCGCGCAAACAACACGTGGGAAAACGCAACGTTCACGTTAGAGCTGATCGGTAACAGTATGAAAACGGAATCGACCCTGCTGATTACCTCCGCGACCCACATGCGCAGGTCGCTATGGACCTTCCATGCAGCGGGGCTGAATCCGGACACATATATCACCGATACGTTTCCCGAAATAAAGGGGGAAAAAAACGAATTTCCTGCCATCTTGGCACGTCTTGGCTTCCTGGCCAGAACTAACGCACATGGTGGGTATCTTTATTATCGTTTACGACACAAACCATCTGTATGAAACCCAAAGTAATACGCATATCCACCGTTCCCCTTTCGCTCCATCTCCTGCTGCAAGGACAGTTGAAGATGTTGGCAGAAACTTATGAAGTATTAGCTGTCTCTTCGTCCGGAGAGGAATTACACAAAGTAGCGGAAAGAGAAGGCGTCAGAACTTGCGCTATCCCGATGGAGCGCCACATTGCCCCTTTGAAAGACTTGATTGCACTGATCAGGCTCATCATCCTGTTCCGCAAAGAAAAACCGCAGATAGTCCACTCGCTGACACCCAAGGCGGGGCTGTTGGCCATGATGGCCGCCCGAATATGCAGGGTTCCCATCCGGATCCACACTTTCACAGGACTAGTATTCCCTTCAACTACAGGTTGGAAACAGCAGTTATTAATTGCTACAGACAAACTCACTTGTGCCTGTGCGACCTACCTCAATCCGGAAGGGAAAGGTGTGAGGAGAGATCTGGAACGTTTCCATATCACCAGCCGGGCATTGCATCTTATCGGAAACGGTAACATCAACGGAATTGACCTTGCTTATTTTGACCGGACACCGGAGGTAATGAGACAAGCGGAAATCTATCGCCGGAACCCCTGTTTCACTTTTTGCTTCGTCGGACGTTGGTGCGGGATAAAGGTATCAACGAACTGGTTTCAGCTTTTGTCCGCCTACAACAGGAATTTACAAACTGTCGTCTTTGCCTAGTGGGAGACTTTGAAGCGGAACTGGATCCGGTAACTCCTGAAACAGCAGAACATATACACAAACATCCCGCCATAAAATTTATGGGATGGCAAGAGGATATCCGCCCTTTTTTAGCCGCTGCGGATGCCTTCGTATTCCCCAGTTACCGGGAAGGATTCCCCAATGTAATATTACAAGCCGGAGCGATGGGATTACCTTGCATCGTAACGAACATCAACGGATGTAACGAAATCATTGAAAACGGAAAGAACGGTATCATTATTCCTCCTCATGACAGCGAATACCTATATCGCACCATGTGCGGATTTCTCTCTTCTCCACGGCTCGTAGAACAATTGGCCTCGGCTGCCCGCCCACAGATTGTTCAAAAATACGACCGCCGGACGCTATGGGAAGCCTTACGAAAGGTCTATCAAGAACAGATTTCAAATCTAACAAAATAAAGACTGACAATATGTATTTATACGGAGCCGGCGGACACGCCAAAGTGATCATGGATATACTGAAAGAAAACAGCACTGAACTGACGGGCATCATAGATGATAATCCCCACATACAGGAATGGATGGAATATCATGTTCTTTCCTACGATCCAAAACGAATGTTCCCGATACTTATCAGTATCGGAAACAACAGCATCCGAAAAAATATAGCGGAACAATTGTATAAAAAAAACGCTGTATTCGGTACGGTCATCTCTATCCATGCCATTGTCTCCCCCTATACAAAAATAGGAGAAGGCAGTGTTGTCATGCAAGGAAGTATATTGCAAAGTTGCTGCCAAACAGGTAAACATTGCATTGTCAACACTGGCGCCGCTATTGATCATGAATGTATATTGGAAGACTATGTACATGTCTCGCCACACGCCACATTATGTGGCAATGTGGAAGTGGGGGAAGGCTCATGGATAGGTGCCGGAGCAGTGATCAACCCCGGAGTTAAAATAGGCAAATGGACCATTATCGGATCAGGATCAGTAGTGTGCAAAGACATACCTGACGGAGTGACAGCCTGTGGTTCACCGTGCCGGATTATAAAAAATAATCCACAACCATGAAGAAGAGCAGATATACCCGTTATTTCAAATATCCGCTGGACTGTCTTATAGCCGCCTTTCTGATATTATTGACCTCTCCTGTCCTATTGTCAACCATCTTGTTACTTGCCATAGCCAACAGGGGTAGCGGCATTTTTTTCCTTCAGGAACGTCCGGGAAAGAACGGAAAAATATTCAGGATCATCAAGTTTAAAACCATGAATGACCGGAAAGACTGTCGCGGAAACTTTTTACCCGACAGCTTACGAATGACCCCCATAGGGAAAATAGTCCGTGCCACCTCCGTTGACGAACTGCCTCAACTTTTCAACGTATTGAAAGGAGACATGGCTCTGATCGGCCCCCGTCCATTATTGGTACAATACCTGCCTCTATACAATGAAGAGCAAGCAAGAAGACATGAAGTGCGCCCCGGCATCACTGGATGGGCACAAGTAAATGGAAGAAACGCAATCAGCTGGAAAAAGAAATTCGAACTGGATATCTGGTACGTAGACCATGTTTGCTTCATGACAGACATGATGATATTTTACAAAACACTCAAATGCGTTATCAGCCGCAAAGGCATATCCCAAAAGGGAGAGGCAACCACGAAACCATTTGACGGAAACAATTAGGGAGGAGTTGAATTTTAATGGGACTTTTTATCCGTAAGGAATGTGTAAGAGACTTTGGAATCAGACTCGCCCTAAAAGATCTTATTCGTATCCCTAAACCTTTCCTGCCGTATGGTTAAGGTCTTTTTCCTGTTTGTTTTATCTCCACAAGTCTTTGGAGCTATCTCCATAAGCTTTGGAGTTAACTCCAAAGCTTATGGAGATAGAAAGTATCCGTATAAAAAGGTTTAATCTGGAGAAAGAAAAGACTTAGGCTATAAGAATGGAATGTGATATGCATTCATTTTATTCCGCCGGTGGGGTTGTTACTTTTTTAAGAATCTCTGTCCCTTGGATTTCATGGTAACGGAAAGATTAAACTTATTGAAAAGCTCTTGTCGGCTCCTTTCACACAACTCTGTATGTGTGTATAAATCTAAAGAAAGGTATGGACGGGGAAAATCCCTATCCACACTTCATTTCTACTGCCCCCCCAATTAACATCTACATGTTTACATGGAGCAGGTAAACTAGCGTAATAAACATAAAATCAGAGAATTACTTTGATGTAACTCCCTGACCTTCTAGTGATCCGCTTGGGGCTCGAACCCAAGACCCCAACATTAAAAGTGTTGTGCTCTACCTGCTGAGCTAGCGAATCAATCCTTTGTTATTGCTATTCTTCCGAATTGCGAGTGCAAAGGTATGGTTTATTTTTGTATTTGCAAACATTTCTAGAACTTTTTTCTAAAAAAATACATTTTATCCATTTTTCATTCATTGCGATTAAAAATTTCCATGTACTTCCGTCAACAGCTTCCCCCCCACACTATTTCACAATAATCTCTTCTATAGGTTGTTTCAACTCCTTATCCAATGGATACGACTGATATTTCACTTTATCAAAATCAATCTTCTTCATATTAATACAACGAATATTGTTATTATATGCCGTTTTATAATACACTTTCCTGTTTGTCAAATCAATAGCCGAAGTCCATTGTGTAGCACTGGGAATATCAGGTGCTTTTCCTGACGCATGTTCTATACCGACAGGAATATCAAAATTATTCAGAATATGAAAACTTTGTAATATAGCGTCATACGCTGTAGGGCACGCCGAAGCTGTTGCCTTATAAAACGCTACACGAACAAAACGGGATGGAGGAGTCACATCCCCCGGAATGCCATGGAATCCAGCACCTGCGCCAAAAGGGAAAATAGTCACCCCACCCCATTGCTGTGGAGTGACAGCCCCCGGATACAAATTTACATAATTATTCAAGTTAGTCACCTGCCATGGAAAATCGGGAGAATTGGTGAGTACTCCTACCCTGTTTTCATAAAAATGAGGAACACCATCCACAAACTCCAATACCACTTGATTTCCTTTAGCATCGCCAATGCGCCAATGTACCGTAGAACTTTTACCAGGTTTATCAAGAGACACCACCTTCACCCCTTCTATAGCTGCTTTCACTTCGTCTATAGTAGCAAACTGGGAAAGCATCCAGTTCACCACCTGCAAATCCGACAAAGTAGTTGCATTTTGAGCCTCATCATATTCTTCATACTTCCCATAATGAGGAAAATAAAACAATCCAGCCGAAAGTCCTACTTCATTCAGTCCTTCAGCCACAAAGTCTTTCTGAATGATAGCCAGTCCTACCATACCATATTTAGCCCGAAATCTCAAGCCATTTACACCCGTTGGAGTATAAGATACCAATTCTTGTCCTCTGGGAACAACAACATACTCACTCGGAAGGTAACTATTCCCCCACTCTATGGTACGTGCCTGCACATATCCACCATCTTCGGCCAGGAACGAAATACCGGTACATGCCGATCCGCTTGCAATGCCAGTCAGCAACAAGGCCAAAGCTATTAAAATCTTTTTCATAACCATTTTGAATCTATTTATGATATTAAGAACAAAACATCGGATATTTTGGTTCTTGTTTTACGCAACAAAGGCAATCAAAGCCGTCAAACAATGTTCCGACACTGATTGCCATACAAATAAACAAGAATGGAAAAACGAAAGGAGTGACAAGTTCTGAATTTGATTATATTTAAAGAAAAAGGAGATGAATCTAAAAGAAACTCATCTCCTTAACCCTAAATTATTTATTCAGTAAACAATTTACCACATCTTTTTCCCGTTCTTTAGGTTGTACGGTCAAGCTAACCACTGCACCCTCTTTCAGAGTAGCTTCTACAGTGGTTTGCCCTGTAGCATGCAATTTGAAATGCACATTCCAATCTTTTGGCCACGCAGGAAACAATAAAATCTTTCCATCGGCTTCCTGCAACAGCATTTCCTGCATACCTATCATGCCACTGCCTCCCCAGTTATGATCAGGCGTCCAGTCATAGCCTGGTCCCCAAAAAGCGGGAAAACGATGAGGGCCGTTTGCCATTTTCTCTAAGGTAAGTTGTGCAGCCTCCTCTGTCATTCCCAGACAGGCTGCCCAAATATTATCTTGCTTCCACCCGGTATGGGAACGGAATTTCTGGGCATCAGGATCATATAAATAGGTATTACGAGCTATTTCCAGACCTTCCCTGCCCACTCCGTAAATACGCCAGGGAAACACGGGATAAAGTTGAGGGGTTTCAATATTATTCACCCGTTCCCAAACCTGTGCCGGAGCAATCATTTCCTTCCCATCCACTATGCGCAAAGGAATCTCAGGAATACGTGCCAGCATATCCGGTTTACGCCTATAAGTTTGTAAAACAGAGCGCAGTGCAGCAATGGTTGAGGATGGATTGTAGGCCATCTTATAAGTTTCACAAGCCGATCCTGGATAAATCACTAGTTTACCGCTACCATCCAAATCCTTACGGCCACGTTGTAACGCAAGCTGACGATAATGTTCATCAAAGAAACTAAGCGAACTTTCTATTAAAGGAGTATAACAGCTGATATCCAAACTGTCATAACGTGCTGTTTCCAATATCATCTGACAGAACTCAAGAACGGTATCCCATTCGTATTCTAACCATGCATTATATTCCAAGCCTTTATCAAAACTCGCAGGACGCTTAAAACCATACTCTGCAGGGTTAGGAAGACCAAAGTTCTCCATTTGCTCAGTGAAACAAGCGCCAGCATGTCCCCAATAGGCACGAGTACGCGCTTCTGCTGTCGGCAACAAACGCAGATAAAAGTCAAATTGTGATTTCATCAAGTCAAAGTCACCGCTTTTCAACATAGGCCAATAAACCAAACGCTGATTCTGTGCAGTCATGGTTCCTCCTCCCCATTTCCGGAAATCAGGGGTGAATTCCATTATCTGATCCACATACATAGGATCAAAAGTAAACAGTCCCCCGTTAAACTTTGTAGGCCACTGGCTATAGGCGTTACATCCCAACATATAGCGGAACAGTGTATAGTTACGGATAGCATCTCCCGCTTCACCTTCCCCCTCAATAAAGCTACGTTTCCAAAAATCATTCCACCAACGACGGGTAGCCTGTTTGTCTTTGGATACATTTATTTCCTTCTCAGTACGGGCCAATGATGCTTCCCATGCAGGAACCGTACCTTGTTCCGTATTCAAGGCAATGTGCACAGATTGCTTATATACAGGTTTTTTACTTTTATACATCCATGCTAGATATTCAGTTCCCGCATAATGCCCACGACGTGTACCGGTATAAACCAGATTATCACCGGATAACCGACCGCCAAATATTAGATTTTTCAGAGGATTATATAATTGTTCCTTAACCTCATTCATACCTTGTTGGTCTACTACCACATCAAAAATAGTCCGATCAGGATTCCGATGAAAGAAAGTAAAATTATCTTCTTCCACACAGACAGAGTCACGCTTAGTCATCAATCCATCAGGAATGGCCCATTTGTAAGAGCATTGCTGCCCTTCCCCTTTACGCACCGGACGATCTTCATAACGCCAGCTTTCAAAGTTTACACGCATAGAAGTCAGTTCCTTCGTCTTCACCTCAACATGTACCACAGGATGAAACACATCCACCCAAATAATAAGAGTAGCATTATCACTACTTACGCTGACATAACCATCATTAAGATGCAGAGTCTGCCGAAAAGAAGCCGTTCCGGCAAAAGGGTTCGGAGTGAGCCTCACACGAAACCGTCCCTGCTTCAACAGACAGTTATTCTCGTCAAAAGAACCGCTACGACTAAGGTAGAACAGAACATCATCATTCTCTACCCATACATTCATACCGATATCCCCACCTCCGCAAGGCATGGACTCCGAAGCATTCCGGCTTTGAGTATTCCAAACCAAATTGGCAGGCTGTCCCCACAGAAACTGCCCGCCAATAAATACTAAATAAAAAAAAACGTAAAGATATTCTTCATTTTTTTTCTGTTTTTACCAGTCATCGGAACGGAAAGACGACACAGGTAAATCTTCACCAAACAAATCTCCTTCCACATAATTTTCGAAACCATAACGAACTGCCACCGGATGAGGTACTCTTTCGCTCTTTACAAGCATTTTACTTCTCTGTATCCACGCTTTAGCAGGATAAAAAACCCGATCTTTGCCTGCAACCTGAAAGTTATATGATTCAAAACGGTCTTTACAATTTATCCACATCGGCGCCCGATCAAAACTGACTATTACCGTATCATTCTTTACTTCCATTCCTGCATAGTAAGGACTTTCGGCCGTAACACCTTTCATTCCGTAAGTTTTTACTAATGCCAAACGCCCCAGACGTTCTCCTGCTACCCTCTTTTTACCCGGATGAATCCCCGTTTTCATTCCTGCGTCCAACAATACAGCCATACCACTATTGCCCACCCGGTGTTCTACCATAGCTTGTTGTTCGCGAAGATAAGCAGAATTTATCACATTCTTGCCAGGCTCAGTAATAATTCCATAATCATAAGGTGCAATTTGACAATAATAGAAGGGAAATTCCCCTTGCTGCCATTCTTCGCGCCACCCGCGTATCAGTGCACTGAACATATCGGCATAAGTAGAAGCCCGGTTATAGTTATCTTCCCCCTGATACCAGATAACTCCACGCATGGCTAATCCGATGAGCGGATGAAGCATACCGTTATAGAGTACAGTCGGAGTACGGTTCTTTGACTTGATATCGGCTTCCGATTGGGGAATCTTTGCTTCGGGAAATGCCTTCAACCAATCCGGATGCATCCAGCTTCACAGGCAGAGCCTCCCCAAGAAGCCACAATCAAACCCACAGGTATATTCAACTGCTGTTGTATCATCCGACCGAAGTAATAAGCAGTAGCACTAAATTCACGCACGGTTGCCGGAACAGCTTCCTGCCAGGTTCCTACCACATCTGTTTTCGGAGTAAAAGAGGAAGCCCGCTTTACGGTGAACAGGCGGAGTTGCGGATTACGGCTGTTCATCACATCTGTATTGCTATTCTCCACCGGCTGGTTTTTAAAACCTTTCATGGGCATTTCCATATTACTTTGACCGGAGCATAACCATAATTCCCCCATCAGGATATCACGTATTTCAGTCAACTTTCCATCATCAAAAGTAATCGTGTAAGGACCTCCGGCAGAGGGGGTGGATAAAGCAAGTTTCCACGCGCCTTTTGCATCGGCAGTAATTTTATAGGTTTGTTTATCCCAACTTGTTGTAATTTTCACCGATGCATTGGGAGTAGCTGTTCCCCATAAATTGGCACGAGTCTGCTGCTGCATCACCATGCCATCTGAAAAGAAAGCGGGCAATTTCACTTCCGCATTTGCCGACAGGCAAATCAACCATGCCCAAGCAATTCCCAGTAGTAGTTTCTTATTTTTCATATTATGTGTGATTACCATTATTCTTTAGTTTTAAAAAACTCGCAAGGTCCCATCCATCCGGCAGGCAACAAATCATCTCCGGGCAGACGGAATTTTGCATTCGTCCATATCCCCTCCAAAAGGCGCTTTATCCAAATCAGCCCCACGGAGCGCATTCGCCCAAGTATTCACTACCTCCACTTCCAATACATTGGTTCCGTTACGAAGCGCATCGGTAATATCCACTTCATAGGGAGCTGTCCAAGCTGTACCGCATGCAATGCTGTTGACACGTACAGTCGCCACATTGGCCACTTTTCCCAAGCGAAGAATGATTCTTCCGTCCTGTTCATTCTTCCATCTGAATAACCCTCTGTAAGTAGCATGTCCGGCATAATATCTTATTTTTTCATCCTCTTCCTTACTCCAGTCAAATAATGCCGGACGAGTGACAGTCTTACGCACAGAGGGGAATGTTACTGTCCATTCCTTGATCAATATGGATACAGGTTCCCTTTCGGTCCGTTCCGGAGAAACTTCTGAATATTCTTTGGGGAATACTACAAATACAGATCCATTGGCAGGCAAAGACAAAGCGACTTCGGTACGACCGTTCGCTTCTTTCCATTGTGCTGGACGAGTTATGGTTCCTGTTACCGCATTCCACAATTCAGGCGTGCGTCCCGCAATGCGGAAAGAAGCATTGAATGTACGCAAACTGTCCACCTGATTGGCTACAAAATAAATCTCATACTCTTCCCCACTCCGATGAGTATATGCCACATCAGCAGGAAGAAGTACATCCCGTTCCACACCGAAAGAAGAAAAATCATCTTCCCGATAAGGCAATTTCGGAATAATGACACCTGCCACACGGAGTTCCTCTACTTTTGCCTGTGCCTCAGGAGACAACGGCAGGTTATCAGGATTCATAGGACGGGCTGTAGGAAGCACCAATACTTTATAAGAAGCTCCTCCCGGAAGTACCATTCTTCCATTCTCCGCTTTTGCCAAACGTAACAGAGCATCTTTGTTGAAAGAATCGTAGGCATAGCCACGCATCGGGTTCACCCAGTCTTCGGGATCGGCCATGTTTGCCGAATGGGTAACACCGACAGGACGCACACGGGTAGGTTGACCTTCATTAGCCAGCCGAATCCGTTCGCTTTCCACCCGTTCGGCTCCATAGATACCGGGAAGCATCGAAACTAACCGTTCGGGTAAAATGGAACGTCGTGGCATTTCTTCACCGGTAAAAACGGCGATATCAGCCACCGGATGACCGTATTGCAACAAAGTCTGGCAACGGGTGATGTAATCTACAAAAGATTTTCCTTCCTCCCACCAGGTCTGGTCGCGCTGGAAGAAGAGTCCGATGCCGTCCAATGTCATACCAGGCCGGTGGTTCATCCAGGGATTATGGGTATAGACATGAAAAAAGAGCTTATTAATACCCAGTGCATAGTTACGGTCCAGCAAAGGTTTCAGCATGGCAGGGTCTTCATCCCATACGCCACGAATTTCAGTAAAGCCTTCGGCCTGGATAATATTCTTTCCATAAATATGCGCACCGCTGATGGCATCCAGCATATCATTGGGTTTATCATGCGTAGGACTGTTCAACCAAAATTCCCCCATAGGCAAATCCACTTTCTGATAATGCATCAATCCGTCACTGACCATAGTAGGAGCTACGCACTCGGCAGAAAAACGACAATCATATTGACGGGCACAATCAGCCAATACGGTGTAGAACACATCAGTCACCAGTTCTCCGATGGTGGTACGGACATCCCGCAATATCTGCTCACTGCGAGCGGCGCTTTCCATCGGAATACCTGCCAGCAAAGGAAGATAAGGCATCAAATCATATCCACGACGTTTCTTAAATTCCGCCGCGAAGTTATCACTCCAGTTCTGACTGCCACACTCCCAACTGTCTACGTGCATATATTTCAACACACGGCGTGCCACGGCTTCATCCGTCTTTTTGAACATTTCCGCAAACCAGTTCGAGAACTGTTTCTGAACAGCCTTGGTACTGAACTTGTCGCATTCCAATCCTTTACCACCTCCGGCAGTAGCATTTACATGTCCGGTTGCCGTATGTCCCATGCGGAGAATACGCCATTTACCTTCGGGTAAACGGGCGGTCAGCCTGCCCTGATACAAAGGGAGATTGATCAATTCATCCGGCTGCACACATGCCGCATCAGGTATTTCCGTCGAAGTAGTAGCAGTAGCTACACGCCACACCAGTCCTGCTTTTCCCTCCCATTGATGAATACGTGGAGCCGTATGAAGGACTATATCATTGATTTTCAAATTCGGTTTCCATTTGGCTGCATCCAAATCTTCACTACCCGGTTCACTTCCCACGGGAGTCCACTCAAAACGGAAGTAACGGGCGGTAACAGGAGGGATAGCATGAGTGGACTGGAAATCCGTATTCTGCCATCCCTGCCGGGCAGGAACCAGTTGCTTCACTGTTTTGAATGTCCGTCCATCCTCACTGGCCAATACTTTCAGGCGATGTGCCTGGTAGTTATTTCCTCCCAAAATAATTTCCACATTACTGCAAGTCACAGGTTCTGCATATTCATACTGAATCCAACAAGGATAAGAGGAACGGAAAACTCCTTTTTCATCTCTGTTCACAGCTTTGGATTCATCTTTAATAACGGCCGATTTCAAATTGCCGAAAGTTACCTTCGGCTTCAATGAAGTATCCTCAGGCTGACGCTCCAATGGAATGGCGTAGGTAACGATATCTTCATAATAGCCATCCAGTGCTTCGGGCATGGGCAAAGTCAAATTACGAATATTCCCACCGTTCACTATAGTATCACTCCATACCACTTTTTGCATCGACTCTTCGGAAGTTATCCAAGGACCTCCCGCCAAGGCAAAGCCATCACAGATATGCATTCCCAACTGCATGCCTAGCCTATCAGCCTCTCTCATACTATGAGTGACCATACGCCACCATTCAGGGGTAAGTTGCTGGGCTTTTCCCTCGTATTGAGGTCCTTGCTCTACTCCCTTAATAGGCATCAGATAGGCCCCACCCAAACCTATACGATGCATGGCCTCCAAATCTGCAGTAATCCCTTCGGGAGTTACAGCGCCAAACATCCAATACCAGAAAGTCCAAGGACGAACTTCCTGTACGGGTGAATTTACAAACTGTTGCCGTAAAGCGGATTGTGCTATCATCGGTTGGAATCCGGTTACCAGCAATATGGATACAAACAGATGTTTTATCTTCATAAGTTATTTATTCTATATTTAATAATAAACGAACAAAGTTGTAATTTGTACTCAATTTCTCAAATATAGAGAGTTCAAGTCAAATAAAAAAAGAAAAGGGAAGAATAAACAAAGTTTCTCTTCCCTTTACAATCTATTTTTTCACTGTTATTCAAATTTTAACGTGATACCTCCTCCATATTCTCCATCAGCCCAAAATGCTTGTGAAGACGGACCTATCAAATCTGTCGTATTCACTTTATTACGAACCGGAGGAATTACTTTCATCAGACTGATACCGGTAACAGGAAAAGTATAAAGCAAGCCGTCACGACCGTCGCGAGGCTGATAAACCCCTACATAATTCTGAGGAGTACGGTTACAAATACTTATCATTCCTTCCTGTGTTTCCAAAGTCATCCATTGCACATTAGCGAAATACCCTTTAAATTCGGGATAAGTAAAGCTTTCAGCAGGAATGGGATCATTATACTCATTTTCCCATACGCCCAACTGCGGGCCATGCAGACGGTTCTGCCATACACGGTAAGGGCCGTCACCTACCCAACGCTTGCTCAACACTTTATCTTCCGGATAATCAAACATCACCCCCATCAAATCCACAACACCACTAAAGTTGTATGTAAAGTCTATAGCAGCGGTACCGTCAGGGGAGATAGTCCATACAGCCTGATCAAAACATCCCAGTTTGTAGTTAGCGGTAACTACTACGTTATTGCCTTCTTCACGCACGCTAAAGCCCGTGAAACAACCGGCATCCTCAAATGTTGTATATTGGGTTTTCTTCTTTTCAGCCTCTTTGTCATCATGGTTGTAAAACTGGTCCATAGAACGGTCCGAACGCTTCGCAGCAATAAAACGAGGTCCATTTGTCAGGCTGATGGTACGGCTTCCAATCTTCACCCCTTTCAGTTGTCCGTCTTTCTGAGAGAAAGTAAATGTACGTCCTCCAGCATCAACCGTCAATGCATCGGCAGTTTCTTTATAAGAAGGCTTGTTTCCGGCAGAAACCTGTTGCAATCCGGCAATGTCTTCCAGTTTATAGCTCCATGTAAAAAGGTCATTCCCATTTTTATCCGTAACGGTCAGCAGTAGAGCATTGGCTCCCTTCATAGCCGCAGGAATAGTCAGTGTACCCACACCGTGAGCAGGAATGTCGGGACAGTTCACCTCTCCCTGTTTCATCACTTTCATTCCCCCCCTATCGGTCACAGAAGGCAATTGTACATATTTATAGGTGAAACGGCAAGTATTCGCATTCAAAAAATCGTACCGGTTCTCTATTCTCAGTTTGCCGTCAAACTGACTGTCAAGGCTATCAACCCTGATTTGAATAGGACACCACACCTGCTTGATGGTAAAATAACTTCCCTCTTTTTCGTGGTGCGGTCCTACAATACCATCAGCTCCATAATTGCCGCAGTTGTCAATGAATCCATTCATATCCACACGCTTCACGCCCTCGTCAGCCAGCACCCAAAGAAAACCTCCGGCACAACGAGGATGTTTACGCATCATTTCCCAATAATCATACAATCCTGCTCCATGGCCCCCATCATACAACCCGTGCAAGAATTCGGTCGGCATAAATATTTCTGGCAGACGCATATAGTTCTGGCTTTCTCCATAAGAACGATAGTGCATAGTTTCATATCCGCTGAAGTTGCCTTGCGGATGAAGCACCGGACGTTTCTGAGGATCATATTTATGAAATTCACCATCCAATTCAGTATTCCAGCCTTTTTCATTACCATTGCTCCACCAGATAATACACGGATGGTTTACATCACGGGTAATCATTTCTTTTACCAGCTTCTGCCCGTTGATAGTTTCGTGCTTGCCATGCCAGCCACTCAATTCATCCATTACATAAAGTCCCAAAGAGTCACAAGCTTCAAAGAATTCGGGATCAGCAGGATAATGACTTAGACGAACAGCATTCATGTTCATGCTTTTGATAAGCAATACATCTTCAATATTCTTTGCCTTGCTCAGTGTACGTCCGCTTTCAGGACGGAAGCTATGCCGGTTCACTCCTTTAATCATCACACGCTGACCATTGATATACAATCCGTCACTTTCACGTGTTTCAATCGTACGGAAACCAAATTTCTGATTTTCAACATGCAGGGTTTTACCGGCTTTATCAAGCAAAGTAAACGTAGCCTGATACATAGTCGGAGTTTCAGCTGTCCATAATTCAGGAGATTTTACAGTGAAATTAATCGAAGCATGATCGCTACCTGTACGGACATCCGAAGTATTTTCGGCCACTTTTTTCCCTTTAACATCTGTTATGACAGTATGTATCCTAGCACCTTCTACTGCCATATTCAGAAAACAATCAGCATAGAAATTCCCATCCGCCTTCGCATCTATTGCCAGACGATCGATATTTTGAGCTGGTTTCGCCACGATAAACACAGGACGGAAAATACCTCCAAAATTCCAATAATCAGCACGGCGTTCTGCCAAATTAACCCCTGCATTCGCACTTTCCTTGCTTACAGTTACTTCAAGTACATTCTTTTTTTCGATCCGAAGAATACCCGGTCACTCACATTATAAATAAAGCGGTAAAAAGCTCCCTGATGCATGGAGCCAGCTTTACGACCATTTATCTTTACCTGCGTATCAGTCATAGAGCCTTCAAATACCAGCTCTATCTGTTTACCATTCCATTCGGCAGGCAACTCAAATTCATATTTATACAAACCTTGTTCATCAGCTACTCCTTCAGGAAAAGCCTTACCATAAAATTTCATGCCATACTGATAAGTACCGAATCCTTGCAGCTCCCAACAAGAAGGTACTCCGATTTTCGTCCATTTTCCGGAATTATTACCACCGGTACACATGAAATCCCATTGTACCATATCATCACAGCCACGTCCTGACAAGTATTGGCATTCTGTTTTTACGGAAGATTGCGCCAACAAACCTGCCGATAAAGCAAGGAGTGATAAAAAAGTTGTTGTTCTTTTCATTTTGATATTTGATTTTTAATTTAATTCTATTTTTCCGACTGCTTCCCGAAAAGATGTGTCGCTCATTCACACCTTTTGCCATATGTCATTTAATAAGACTGAAACGTACCCGCAAAGTATGAGGTTTCTGCTTATCAATGGCATACTTCTTCAGCACTCCCGGACCACAACTACTGTTTCCTAAACCTAAAACCGCAGCATCCAGGCTGAGAATAATCTCCTTTCGTGGTTTCAAGTCACAATCATGAGTTGCTTTATAAATATCATCCACAGTATAATATAAGGCCGAAAATGAAAATGGCCGGTCTATGGCTGTCACACGGATACCTTTCCCTTCTTTATTGGTAAGGGTCACCTCTGTGACATCCTCGTGATTGCCACTGTCCTGAGGACGGGGGTAATGTGTATATTGACTGCTCACCTTGCTGCTCCATCTGCCTATCAGACAGGACGTCTTACGGTCGGGATAATTTTCCCACGGGCCACGACCGTACCAGGAAAGATTCTCGTATTCTTCTCCCAATACAAATGCACTACCCAGACGAGGCAATTCCGGCAATTCTCCTTGTGGCAGATAAGTCTGTTCCAAATCCACCGTTCCATCCACATATATTTTATAATGGGAAGAGACACGGATGCTACCTTTGGCATAACGATATTTCACAACCGATTTCCTCGATACGGTGCCATTCGTTTCCTGAGTTTCCGTTTCGGGAGTAATCACCTCTACTTGAGGAGCATCCAATCTCTGATTCTTCCAATCTTTGGCCAACCAGTTACCGAAACTTTTATCATTATCCGTCGGAGCACGGAAAGCCTGAAAATAACTATCTTTCCATAAATCCAAAACAGAAAACTTATTTTTACGTTTACCCGGTTGTACACCGTTAGCCACCGCCATCAAATGATCATTCAAGGCAAACTGTTCCTTTAAAATCTCATGCCCGGCTTTCGCCCATAAAGCATCTTCTTTCAATACTATACTTACATTCAATCGAACATCAGCCTGCTTATTAATCTTGACATCGGGCAAAGCCATCGTTCCCGTTTCACCGGGTGCCACCAATGGAAGCGCCAGTTCCCCTTGTTCCATCTTCTTCCCATTCTCTATCAAAGTCCACAGACAGCGATATCCTTCCAGACCAATGTGGTGATTGCGGTTCGTAACTCTTAATCCTTTGGGCAAAACATCTTGTTCTTTTACTAAAAGATCTTGTTCTTTTGGAAAAACCTGAAGATCTTTTTCCATTTCCAATTTAACCGGGGCATATACTTTCTTCACCTCCCAATATTTGGGCGTAGTTTCGCGGTCACTCATCACCACACCATTAAAACAAAAAGCCTTTAAATTAGGCTGATCACCAAAATCACCGCCATACGCCACCATCTGGCGGCCATCCGGCAATATCTTATAAATACCTTGATCCACCCAGTCCCATATAAAGCCGCCCAGCATACGTGAGTTACTATAAATCTCATCCCAATATTCCTTGAAATTACCTAAAGCATTTCCCATGCAATGTGCATATTCGCTGGTCATCACAGGACGGTTATCATTCGTGCGTTCCGCTATTTCCAACAGGCGTTCCCAACGTGCGTTCTCCGCCCGTTCCTTGTCTTCCCCTTCGGGAATGCCGGGATTCAGATACTCCTGTTTCACACGGGTATAGAAACGGCTGATTACATCCACCGTTTTCGGATCGGGTTCTCCGTTCACTCCCTGAGCTCCTTCATAGTGTACGGGACGTGTAGGATCAAAATCATGTAGCCAAGCCGAAATAGCAGCAAAATTAGGTCCGTAACCACTTTCATTTCCCATGCTCCACATCACTACCGAAGGATGATTTTTATCGCGTTCCGCCATACGTACTGCACGATCCAGAAAAGCGGCGTACCAATCGGGTGTACTGGCCAATGTTCCACGCAATCCGTGCTCTTCTATATCCGCCTCATCCATCACATACAGTCCCAAGCTGTCACACAGTTCGTACCAACGGCTCACATTGGGATAGTGACTGGTACGGACTGCATTCACATTGGCTTGTTTCATCAATAATATATCCTGCAACATTCTCTCCTCACTCATCACGCGTGCCGTATACGGATCGTGTTCATGACGGTTTACCCCACGAAAGCGGACAGAATTACCGTTAACCAACATTTGTCCGTCTTTTATTTCAATACAACGAAAACCTACCGGCTGTTCCACTTGCTCTATGGTCTGTCCGTTTACATTCTGTAAACGAAGCTCCAACTTATATAAATAAGGAGTTTCGGCTGTCCAACGTTGTGGAGATTTTATAACGGCGGACATACGTCCCATCTTACGTGGACCACGTTGCGGATACCATTCATTCATCCGTGCCGCCTTATGCTCCAAATCCAAGATATCTTCCACATTGCCAACCATATTCACTATTTCTCTTCCATCCGCATCCTTCAGCACTGCCTGCAACGTATAGCCTTTACCGTCCATTCCCTGATAAACGCTGAACTGCGGATCAATCAGCAGTCTGAAATCTTGATAATTCCCCTGAACAGCAGGGAGGGTACGCACTACATAGTCACGGATACGGATATCTGGAGTATGCACCAAATGAATACTGCGATGAATACCTCCAAAACGCCAAAAATCCTGATCTTCCAAATAAGATCCGTCACTATACCGATAAACCTCTAAAGCTATTTGGTTCTCTCCCGGTTTCAACCAACGGGTGATATTGAACTCACTAGGTTCCATACTTCCCTGGCTATACCCTATACGTTCACCGTTTATCCATACATAAAAAGCGCTCATCACTCCTTCAAAACGAAGAAAAGTCTGCCCATCCGCTTTCCACCCAGCCGGTAAAATAAAAGTACGCCGGTATTGTCCCACCGGATTACGTTCCTTGTAGGTGGTATACGAAGCTTTAGGCTCCCCCATTACCCGTGGAGGATCTATTTTAAACGGATATCCTGCCGATACATAAATAGGTGTTCCGTATCCGTTGATTTCCCAATTGGCAGGAACCGGAAAACTTTTCCAATCCTCGTCATTAAAGTCCGTACGGTAGAAATCCGCTATCCGTTCGGAAGGCACAGGAGTCCACCGGAATTTCCACATCCCGTCCAGACTCATCGAACAATCCCCCTTCTGCTTGGCAAAAGGCACAAAAGCAGCCCTTGCCGGTTCCCGATTATCTGTAATACATGATGATTCTCCCAATCATGTATTTGTTGGGCCTGTAAGGATACCGTCATCCATCCGCACAGTAACAATCCATATATTCTCATATTTTTGCTCTTTCTTTTCAAATGAAGACGGACGAAATATGATTTTGTACCATATAAATTGTAAAAAGAAAACCCTTCTCTCCGATATCATCATCGAAAAGAAGGGCAAACTTAACATGGACAAAACAATTATCTAGGATTTTGAACTATATTCGGATTAGCATCAATTTCAGTTTGTGGAATAGGAAGTGCCACCCTAGGGTCTGAAGGAGTAATGACACGAGCATCTTCAGGCATAGTCAGATGCCAGCCTCCTGAACGGTCCACTGACTTGCCATTACGCATATAATCAAAGAAAGCATGACCTTCACCTACCAGTTCTTTACGTCTTTCTTTCAAAATGCGCTCCAAGCTGAGATCAGCAGATGTTACGGATTTCGCTGGATTGGCACGGGTAACTATCGCATTCAGATATGTCAATGCTTTTTCCGTATTGCCGATTTTAAAAGCAGCTTCCGCAGCATTCAAATAGACCTCGGATAAACGGAGAATACAAAGATCATTATCCTGTGGATTGACTGTAGAAACAGCATCGGTCACACTGCCCGATTTCCCCGGATATTTAATCAGATATTTCGGTTGACCTTTGGCAGCTACAGGCAATGTATCTGCAACTGCATTTTCCGGCAAATGAGGAAATACATGGCGCACATCTTCAGGGTCTTCATTCAGCAAATCCAAATAAGCCTTTGTCAGAATCAGGTTATTCCAATCTTTCACATTATCGGCATACACCATCGGCGCCCCTTCTCCTCCCGAACCGCCTGAAGGTTCAGACATCGTAAAATAGAATTCAAACAAAGACTCTGAGTTGAAGTCTTTTCCCCATACAGAAGGATATTCATCATGAGTAAAAAGCCGGTAAATTCCCCCATTGTCATTGATTACTTCTTCTGCACATTTCAATGCATTTTCATTGTCATTCATATACAGATACACCCGGGAAAGTAAAGCTTTCACACTCCAATAATTCATATAGGCATCATGTTTTTCTTTTGTCAGTCCTCCCAACGCATCGTTCAAGTCCTTTAGCACTTGTTCGTAACATTGTGCCACTGTGTTACGTTCCGGAGCATGATCCTCCAAGGTGGTCTGAATCTCAATAGGAACTCCCAAAGAAGCCCCATTATCCAAAGTATAAGGCATACCAAATAAACGGGTCAGATCAAATAAAGCCAGTCCTCTCATTGCCAGTGCCTCCGATTTAATCCGTGCCACTTCTTCCGGCTTGGCATTCCCCGCATTCCCCGCATCCAACTTTTCTATCAGACTGTTAGCCTGATGGATCACTTTATAGGGTTGGTTCCAGACAAGGGTTATATTAAAATTATCATCCGCCGTAACATCAAAGAAATAGTAAGGAGAAACCCTGCGGCCTGCTCCTTTATTAATACGTGCCTGCACATCTTCTCCACGACAATCAGCATAATAAAGATAATTATCACCATAATAACTATGTGCGGATGCTAATCGGTATATACCATTCAATGCCACCTGTGCATCATCTATATTTTTAATGGCATCATCACTAGGAACTGCCGTAGAAGGATCTGTATTCAGCCAATCAGCAGTACACGAAACAAACATCAATGATACAGCCGCAACAATCGATAAATATATTTTTTTCATTTCGTTCTAATTTAAAGGAAATTCATTAAAAAGAGACTTCTATTCCAAAACTGTAAGTACGCATAGGAGGTGTTTCACAAAATACTTCACCGGAAACAGGCACTTCCGGATCATACTGGTCCCACTTTGCCCACGTCAACAAGTTACTGCCTGAGAAATACAATCTTGCTTTACTGACACCCAGTTTGGTCAACCACTGATCTGGCAATGTAAAGCCCAAAGTCAAGTTCTTTACACGTAAATGATCCGTGCTATGTACATAACGGGATGAATTCTGCGGTCCTGCTGCTTGGCCAAGTACAAATCGGGGTACATCTGTCACATCACCCGGCTTTTGCCAACGATCCAATTCATAAATGGGCAAGTTATAGTTCTGCTCTTTTGCACCGTCGGTTTCATTATAAGTTCCGGTTTTGTCAAAAGAATATCCTCCTAAAGAATAAGTCAATGTCAATGCTAAATCAAACCATTTGTAATTCACGATATTGGTAAAACCTCCTGAAATTTTCGGATCCACAGACTTATAAGGAATTGCCTGTGCTGCAGAAGCGTCAGTAGTAACTGTTTTGTCATAATTGCCATTTGCATCCTGTGTATTCATATAGTACAAAGCTTTTCCTGTTTGAGGATCAACCCCCGCATATTCTTTCACATAGAAGGTAGAATACGGCAACCCCACTTTATGGATAAACCAGCTTCCCTCGATAGACTGTTCCAATTTACCATCCAATGATACAATCTTATTTTTATTGTGGGTCATATTCAAAACAGAAGTCCAATTAAAGTTGCTACCGGCAAAGTTTATGGTACGCAGTTCCAGTTCCCAACCTCTATTATTCAGTTGTCCCAAGTTCCCCAAATAATTTTGGAAACCGGTAGTGCTACTGATAGGACGATTGTAAAGCAAATCTTTCGTATCGCGATTATAATATTCCAAGCTGACAAAAATACGATTGATAAATGCCAGGTCGAGTCCCAAATTCAAGTTATAGTTCTTTTCCCATTTAAGGTTCGGGTTCGGTAATGCCGATTCATAAGATCCACCGCCTCCCATATAATTCTGCCCGTAGGAATAAAGTCCCATATATCCGTAAAGAGCACCCGGTTGATTACCATTCACACCATACGAGGCACGTATCTTTAAATCACTCAGCACACTCTTTATAGATTGCATAAATTTTTTCCGCACCTACATTCCACATACCGGATACAGACCAAAATTTCCCCAACGGTTCTCGGGTGACAGGCGTGAACTGCCGTCACGACGAAAGCTACCAGCAATATAGTAACGGTCATCATAATCATAGTTGATACGGGATACATAAGAAATCATTCTTGAATCCTGAGTAGAAGACACAAAGCTGTTCAATGATGCTGCATTATCCGGTTCCACCAAATAATCTGAAGGAAGTTTGGATTTATCCCCCATTGCTTTGTCAGTCTGATAATTTTCAATTTCATAAGCTATCAATGCGTCCACATGGTGCAACTGTGCTATAGTCGTATTGTATCCCAATGAAGTGGAAGAAATCAATTTACTATATTCTATAAATCCCTTTGCCGTCTGTGCATCACTACCACTTTTAGCTCCGGCTCCACTCAACGGATTCCAATAACGGGAATCTTTCTGAATATTATAATCATAGCTAAGCGTTTCTTTTAATTTCAACCCTTTGATAATATCTATCGAAGCATAGCCTGTAGAAAACATACGTGTCATGCGGGTACGGTTATAATCTGTACGGATATCACGCAACGGATTCACATTGCTACTGGGATATGACCCTACATAATTCCCTTCAGCGTCACGTACCGGAAAAGACGGAGTGGTGTTCAAAGCCACACAAAGGAAAGGATTAATAGATGATCCACGCTCCTCATTCATTTCCTGATTCAATTGAGAGAACATCACATTGGCACCCACTTCCCCACGGGAACCTACCTTCTGGGTTACATTCAAACGCGCTGTATATCTATCTAGATTAGAATTTTCCACCAAACCCTCCTGACGGTTAAAACCCAATGAAGAATAGAACGTAGTCTTGTCATTACCTCCCGATACGGACGCTTCATAACTTTGATGATGTGCCGTACGCATTAATTCCTTTCTCCAGTCAGTATATCCCAGTTCCGGAATGGAGGCATAATCATTGATATGTAAATCAGCATACTCTGTGGGCGACGCCAATCCCGCCTCCGGATTCTTGGCTATCTCATCTTGCTGAAAGTTCATCAAACCTTCATAAATTAGCTCTCTACGCTGCTCCCCATTCAACGTTGGACGGAATTCCACAGCAGCATTAGAAAAGCCACCATCAATTTTTAATGTAGCCTTAGCACGTCCCTTTGTACCTTTTTTAGTGGTTATCAGAATCACACCGTTTGCCGCACGTGAACCATATAAAGAAGCCGCCGCCGCATCCTTTATGACTGTTATATTTTCAATATCCGAAGGGTTCAGCGTACTCATTATATTCGTTTTAGAATTATTCATGTAAGCGGCATCTGCCGAGCCACCACTCAAGCTTCCGGAAGTCACCGGTACTCCGTCAATGACAAACAAAGGTTCTTTCGATGCATTGAATGACCCCATACCGCGAATACGTATACTTTGATTAGCACCCGGCTGACCGGAATTTCCCGAAATGGACACACCCGGAGTCATACCCTGCAACTTCTGTTCTACCGATACAACCGGAACGTTCTTCAACAAGTCCCCCCGTAATGTATTTGCCGAACCGGTAAATGAGGATTTGGAAAAATTACCATAGCCTGTCACCACAACCTCGTCCAATCGTTGTGTATCCGGACGTAAAGATACATTCAGTACCCCATTGGCAGGTATCTTCGCCGTTAGTGTACTCATACCTAAAAACTCAATCACTAATGTTTTGTCTTTGTTGGGAACTTCCAGAGAGAAATTGCCATCTATATCTGTCACCACACCGATAGATGTACCGGGTATTTTGACAGTAGCTCCAATTAATGGTTCTTTATCCTCTGCTGAGAGAACACGTCCTTTCACTGTTCTATTCTGAGCTTGCACGTACAAACCGAATAAACAAGCCAAAATGAAAAAACATACCTAGATTTATTCATGATTTATATTTATATAATTATATAATAATTTATCATGTTCCGGTCAAAAGATATGCCAACAACAATAACCGCCCGTCAAATCACTGTATATTAACTAAATAAGCAAACAGAACATCTGTAAAACTGTAGAATAAATCCACATGAATGTAGAATTTGTCCACACAAAAAAAGGGTGTGATACCACACCCTCTCATTTAATAATTATTTTAAAATTAATTTTTAGTATATCCCGGATTCTGCTCCATATCAGGACTAAATGTAAACTGGTCTGTTGGAATCGGTAAAACACATTTATAATAATCCCAGTCTATTTCCTCCACGATACCCGGTAAATGATATCCTCCCTTACGAACAATGGTCTTTCCATTTCTCAACATATCAAAGAAACGATGCCCCTCACCTATCAATTCTTTACTTCTTTCTTCCAACACCCTATCCAATGTATATTCAGCCGCCGTTACTTCTTTTACAGGATTAGCACGCTGCACAATTGCATTCAGATAATTCAAACCCTTTACGGCAGATGCCCCACCTATTTTCACTCCGGCTTCCGCCGCATTCAAATAGACTTCAGACAAACGGAAAATAACATAATTATTTTCAAAAGATGGAGTCGTAGCATCTGTTCCCGGCCATTTTTTCAACCACCATACATCATTTTTATTATAAACATTCTTTTCCAGCAACAGACAGCGAATATCATCCGGATCACTCAATAACTCATCCACAAATTTCTGAGTAGCAAAAATCTCACGATACCCATTCCAATGCATTAGATATGCCAATGAACTTCGTCCTCCATTATCATCTGTACTATTAGCAATTTCAAATAATGATTCCGTACCAAACGTATTTTTCAGATCCCATGCCGGAATATATTCATCACGTGTATAAAGACGGTACATTCCATTTCCTTCCACTTCTTCAATCAAGTTGCTTGCCATTTGAAACGCCTTCTCGTTATCATCATGATACAGATAAATACGAGACAGCAATGCTCTTGCAGCATACGCATTCATCCGGCTGTTATTTTTAGAAGTACTCATTAAAGGTATAGCCTCCTCCAATGTATTGATTATGAACTCATAATCCTTTGCTACAGTGCTGCGTGGCGGATTTTCATCTAATGTAATTGCATGATCTACAATTGGAGCTCCCCAACCGGCCCCTTTATCCTTAGTATAAGGATAACCGAAACAACGGGTCAAGTCAAAACTGGCAAAAGTGCATGATAGTCATCGCCTCACCTTTTAATTCCTTTAATCTTTGCTCTGAACCTTGCACTTTTCCATCATCAATCGCATTGATCACATTCCATGCATTACGGATAATATAAAAAGGACGTCCCCATAAATATCCGGCATTTAAGCTTGTAGAGCGATGATCATATAAATAACACCGGTTACAAGTTCTTCCGCTATTATAAGAACTCTGCATATCATCCCCTTTCATATCCCCATAAAAAAACATGGTTCCGCCATAATAGCCATAGCTGGACATCAAATCATACAATCCATTCACAGCATTATCTATATCCTGCTCTGTACTCAGTGCCAAATCCGTAGAAACGCTATCACCAGGATGAGTGGTTAAAAAATCATCCCCGCACGATACGGCCAATAAAGAAATCAAGCCTAATATAATTATATTTTTTTTCATAAACAGTTCGGTGTTAATTGATTAGAATTTAAGTTCAAGTCCAAATGCGAATGTTTTAAGAGGAGGAGTAAAATAACTTACAATTCCATTCAACTCCGGATCATATTGATCGTATGCAGCCCATGTCAACAAGTTGGTACCCGAAAAATAAATACGGGCAGAATTAATACCTATGGTTCTTAACCAAGACTGAGGAGCAGAAACGCCAACAATCAAACTTTTCAAGCGCAAATGATCTGTACTATGAATACCACGTGATGAGTTCCACCAGCCACCATACTCTTGTCCATACACATATCGGGGAACATCTGTTATATCTCCCGGCTGTTTCCAACGGCGGCGTAACTCTGTACTCTTATTGTATTGTGCCGTATAGCCGTCATCTTGCAAAGCATACATGGCACCATCGTAAGAATATCCACCTAAATGAAACGACAAATTAAAAGATAAATCAATAAACTTATAATTAAACGTATTCATCAATCCACCGGTTAATTTAGGATATATATCTTTCAACTCCACACGGTCGGCATCATTGGGATCATACACAATATTCCTGCTTCTATTGCCATTTTCGTCTTCTTTATTGTCATAATACATCGGGCGTCCGTCATTAGGATCCACTCCGGCATATTCTCTCAAATAAATTGTCGCATACGAACAGCCTTCCTTTCTGATATAATTTCCATCTATAAATTCCGGAAGATCCGCCAGTTTTACAATCTTATTTTTATTATGTGACAAGTTTAAAGAAGTTGTCCAACTAAAATCTTTGGTTTGAATATTACTTGAGCGTACTTCTATTTCAAAACCGGTATTTTTCATTTCACCCACATTCGTAAGAATACTGCCAAAACCACTAATAGAATTCAATTGCTTACTCATCAATAAATCCTTAGTCGTTCTGGTATACCAATCGAAAGTCAAATTAACCCGTCTGAACAGACTTAAATCAACCCCCAGATTCAATGCATAGTTCTTTTCCCAAGTCAAATCAGGATTAGCAATAGCATCTTCCCACGGAGCAGGTTTCCCATTATAAAATGCTCCGGTAGTATAAGTTCCATGATAACCATAATAACCGGTCGGCAGATTACCGTTCACACCATACGATGCTCTTAATTTCATATCCGACACAACATTCTCCCACGGTTTCATGAAGTTTTCCTGAGAGAGTCTCCATGAAGCGGAAACAGCCCAAAAGTTTCCCCAACGGGTATCAGGTGCCAATCGGGAAGAGCCATCACGACGGAAACTGAGACCTGCATAATATTTATCATTATATCCATAATTCAAGCTTCCCACATACGACACCATAGCATCTTCCTGCCTTGTATTAGTAAGATCAGCAGGTTTGGCACCATTATCCAACGACGGATTAAGTGTTTGCCCGTAAACCTGTTTCTCACCATACATATCCTCATAATCGTACTTCATAACCTCATACGCTAAGACCGCATTAATGTTATGTTTACCAAACGTTTTTATTATATGCCAGATTCGTTTGTGAAGTATAACTCATTCTCTCAATCATCATCATCTGTCCGGATCCCTGTGTAGCTTCCCCATCTTTACCGTCAGGCGAGTAAAAGAAAAAGTCTTTATTTAAAGAATAGTCTACTGTAAAGATAGTAGATAACTTCAACCCATCCAAGATATGATAGGCAGCCTTGGCAGATGCCATTGTACGTGCCAGACGTGCATAATTTGAATCTACAGAATTCTCATACAGCGGGTTAATGCCTCCATTATTCTGGAAACCCGTATGATAGCTGCCATCCTCATTATAAATAGGTATAGAAGGGGTCAATTGATATTTTGAAGAATAAAGCGCACTGGCATAATACTGTCCCTCCGGCGTATGTTTATTACGAGTCCATGAAAAGGTAGCATTCATTCCATACTCAAATTTATTCCATTTACTGTTTGCATCAATACGACCGGTAAAACGTTCCATTCCTGAATTTATGCTTATACCTGTCTGATTGGTATATCCTAACGTACCAATAAAATTCGACTTTTCATTACCTCCGCTTACAGACAAACTATAGTCTTGCTGATGTCCTTTTTTCAATAAAGCATCTTCCCAATCAGCATATCCGTTGACCGGGCGTGCCGCATAATTGTCAATTTGTCCATCCGCATAAGCCTTTGCCTCGGCTTCCGAGTCCCCCTGATTCAAACGATAATTAACAAATCCCTCATAAATCAATTCCCTACGCTCTTCACCACCCATTATCGGACGATAATTGTAAGCAATATCCGTAATACCGTAAGTAGCCTGCATACTCACTCTCATTTTACCTTCCTTACCTTTTTTAGTAGTAATAAGGATTACACCGTTAGATCCTTTTGCTCCATATAATGAAGCAGAAGCGGCATCTTTCAATACGGTTATACTTTCAATATCCGCAGGATTTAATGTCTCGATCAAACCAAGTCCTCCCGCGCTGGCATTGGCACTTAGACCACTCATATCCCTAGACGCTACCGGCACACCGTCCAATACATAAAGAGGTTCTGTAGAAGCATTCATAGAAGCAATTCCACGCACCCGCACTGTAGCTTTAGAACCCGGCTGGGAAGAACTGGCTACTGAACTTAACCCCGGAATATTAGCCTCCATCATCTGTGCTACAGACACAACAGGCAATGACTCCAATTTATCCGTATTCAAAACAGAAGCAGACCCCGTATAAGTAGCCTTCTTAAAATCACCATAACCAGTCACTACCACTTCATCCATCAACTGAGAATCCTCCTTCAGCATCACTCTTATTTGCCCGTTAGCAGGCACTTTCACCTCCGCCGATTTCATACCGATGTAACTGATTACGATAATATCACCCTGTTTAGCATCAAGAGCGAAATTACCTTCAATATCGGTAATCATACCGGTATTGGTTCCCTTGATAATTACGGACGCCCCGATTAAAGGCATTCCGTTAGCATCCTGCACATTACCTGAAACATGTTTTTTCTGCTGTACGCTTTCCACACGATCTGAAACCGGAGAAGATAGTGCATGGTTTTCCACTGCGAGCACGGAGCTCAATCCTGTAATAGACATTGCCGAATAGGCAACTACAAACAAACATCTGCATTTGTCTGTAATTCGAGTGTGTGTGTCTTTATTCCTCATAAAATTGAGTATATTTATAAATACCATATATGAGTTCAGCTTATTCATACATATTCCAATCGTCATTCTGTCACCGAATAAGCCTAATCTTTCTCCGTATTATATTAAGGTTGTGACAAATATATAAATTAAAATCTATAAAAGAAACAAAATGAATATTTTTTCTCCTCATATCGATAAATAAAAATACAACATTCATCCAAATAAAAAATGTGCCAAAAGTATTTACTACCTTTGGCACATACCCACCCGGCTGTTTGATATATCAATAAACTGCCGAAGCGATCACTTGTATAAACAAAATAAGGAACACCATTGCAATCGGATACACCGTAGCGTATGCAACACTCGGAATATTACTATCTACCATGGAATCGGCTGCCGCAAGACCGGGCGTACTGGTCATACCACCAGTGATGGTGCCCAGCAAATCCAACAAACTGATTTTAAAGACCAACCTGCCAACCACAACAGCAACCAGCATAGGCACAACAGTAATGGCCGCCCCCACTCCGAACAATAACAATCCGCTCTCCTGAAAAGTAGCCACCAGATTCTTACCGGCAGAAGTACCGACCTCAGCCAAAAACAGCAATAAGCCCAACTGACGTAACAACTGATTGGCAGGACCGGACATAGACCACAATATGGGTCCTGTCTTTCCCACGGCACTCAGCAACAATGCCACCATCAATACTCCTCCGGTCAATCCGGGTGAAAATGAAACGCTGTCTGAAAATGAAATATTTATTTTACCGAACAATACACCTAATACAATCCCCATAGCTATCGGGAAGAAATCAGTATCAGACAACTGTTTGGCATTATTCCCCAACAAACGAGCAACGCCTCTGAGTCCTTCCCGTTCACCGACCACCATCAACTTATCACCGAATTTCAAGGCCAAATCCGGAGAAGGTGACAAGTCTATGCCGCTTCGACGGATACGGGTTACCGTACAACCAAAGTTACGTTGTAAATTCAGATCTCCCAATTGCTTGTTTATCATATCTTTCTTTGTCAGCAATAAAGATTCAATCTCCTGTGTCTGGTCCAGAGGCAATTCGCCTTCCTCCCGTTCTCCAACCAATACGGCAAACTGATTCAGCGCTTCCTCACTTCCCACCGCCTGCACATAGTCGCCTTCCAGCAACATGGTATTCGCTTTAGGCATCAATATAGAATCCTCATGCTTTACCCGCGAAATAACGGCTCCCGTCATGGCACGCGCATTTATTTGCGCCAAAGTACGTCCGAATACCGCTTGATTGGTCACTCTGAAAATGCAAGTTGTCAGTTCCGGAAAACCGCTGCGCCGTTCCAGTTCCAACCTGCGCGCTTCTTTATCCAGATCCACCCGCATAATCTTGGGTAACAGCTTCACAAACAAAATCACCCCTATCACTCCAAACGGGTAAGCAATACCGTATGCAATGGAAGCCAACGGTGAATTTGTACTGTCTATAGCTACCGCCAGACCAGGCGTACTGGTCAATGCCCCTGCTATCAATCCCACCACACTGGGCGTATCAATGTCGAAAGCATACTTCAGTCCTACCGCCGTCAGACAGGCAGAGCAAATAATAAGCATAGTAATAAGAATCAGTGTCTTTCCTTTACTCCTGAAAGAATCAAAAAATCCGGGACCGGCCTGAATACCGATGGTAAAGATAAAGAGCACCAAACCGAAGTTCCCCAATCTTTAGGAATGATCACACCGAAATGTCCGAAAAGCAAGGCAATGAAGATAACGGCCGACACATCCAGCGACAAGCCCTTTATCTTAATCCTCCCTAGCATAAAACCCAACGCTACAATAAGAAAGAGCGAGAAATAAGAAGAATGCAGTAAATCAATTAACATATTTTTAAGAGGTTAGTTTCAGAGCACAAAGATAGTAAAAAATGCCAAATGCTGAAACCTTCCCCTTATGATTCCATTTTATATTTTCAGATCGCCCATTTAATGATACATATAGATTTCAGATCTCCTCTTTCGGTGGTCTGATAAAACATTCATTTAATATCAGAACTTCATTATATCCCAATACTTTAACCTTATGAGTATATAAACATTCCAACAAATCATCTTGGGTATTCTGAAAAGCAGTAAACGGTGCCCTATGGGAATGTTCAGGTATAGATATATTTAAGTAAATCCGATGTGATTTATAATCTACAATATTCAATTCCACCAATTTGTTCAATGTTTCATACAATTGTTTAAAAGCATCTCCTGCATTCCTCTCTATGTTCTTTTCCAAACAATATTTAAGTTCAACCAAGCAAACCCATCCCTTACTGCTTGCCCTACTGGAAACAAACATACATTCACACTGATCAGAACCTTTCAACACAGCCGGATTCTCCTCAAAATTCACTGCCCAATAAGTCGTTTTTCTTGGATTAATCAAATGAAAAGAAGCTATATCATCAGGATCTTCTTCCTTTATACATACTTTCCGTTTACCGGCTGTCGCTTGTGTATAATCCATGACATAGGCGTCACCTGTCATCTCATTATATCTTGTAAAAGCTTCAATCCTCATCACAATAATCCATTAAGGCAGCAAAGTCTGTCATGATATTCTTCATTATCCGATCAAAATAGTTATTGCGAATCAATCCTCTTTCATCTTGAATAGTATAGTTCGGATTCTCTTTATAAGGAAAAAATTTTCCATTTTTAATCTCCCATACAGAAACATCCTCCGGCTTGACAAACGAATCCTTCATCTTTTGTAATCCCTCCTCTTCTTCCGGTATATTTTCTTGTACCAAAGCCCCCAGCATGCAATTATTCAGTGCATAAAGCAGATAAGGGCTGTGGGTAGTCATCAGTAAATGATCCCGTCCGCTATTGATCATCTCCAACAGATCATAGATAAGATCTTTTTGAGTTTCGGGAAACAAATTCAACTCCGGCTCTTCCACTATAATGTTGGAGTAATGAGGATGAGAAATATTCTCTTCAAGTTCCAAAACGGTTTCCAACAAATTATCCAAAGAATCATTACCCGCTTTTTTCAAGGTCTTTGCTGTTCCTAATATCTTTTTGAACCCTGGAGAAAGCTTTGCTTCTTTTACTGCCTGATTCAAGAATTCCTCATCCATAACAACATTCATTTGTTTGGAAAACATTTTAATATACTCCCTGGACAATGCCCCTTCTATTCTGTCTTTCTTTTCAAAAGAAATATCTTCCTGATGATCATATATCCAATGGGTTAAATAATATACATAAACATACAACGGCACAACCGACTGCAACCCGCTGGAAGCCTCCTCCAATCCTATTTCTTTTCCATCTTCCAGCACAATCATATCCTTTTGGGATGATTCGTCATAATAATACTTCAATTTCAGTTTCAGCAAATCGACAGCATTTTTCTTTTGGAACTTTTGATGAACTTCCAACCAGTCAAAAATAAAGCTTCTTGTATTATATTCAGGCATCTTCAATGACGCAATATTGGGTAACGTAACAGCATTTCTTTCAGCGGGTATATAAGCGACTTTGCCAATTTTGCACCTTTCAAACCCGTCTTTTAATTTAGCGAAGCACATATCTTTTGTATAACAAAAATCAATAGCATCACCCACAAAGAATATAGCATATCCTTCATTCAGATAGTTTTTCAATTTATGAAACTCTAGCAACTGTTTTTCCACAAAGCTCCAACTTACATAATCAGTGTTACGACGCATCAGCACATCCTTTTCCAACCATAGACAGAAACTGATAACCTTAGCTATTGTACTTTTCCCACTGCTTTGCGGACCAATCAGCATGTTCACTTTATTCAAAGTAAAATCAACATGCTCTATCGGACCGATCTTATCTATTATAAATTTTGGCATAAACTCTGTTCTGACGAATTCAAACTTTTTAAGAGAACAAAGATAAACTATTTATTCCTACCGGCAAATAAAAAAATACTTTATTGCACATCCAGCGCATCCAATGCCAGTCCCTCCATATCCGGTGCGGAAAGCACCACCTTATAATAGCCTGCATTGATATACGTACCCGTCGTTGTACTCAGCATACGCCACTTTCCGGGAGTTTCGGCAAAAGTCAGATTATCTTCCTTCAGTACCACCCCTTTGGAATCAATGAACTGCATACGCACCTTCATAGGCTTCCCTGTAACATTCATGTATTTAAAACGAAGAGCATAGACTTGTGCCAGACCGGTAGAAATGTTCCAAGTAATACTGCTTTGTGTACCTTTACCAAAGAAAACCCCGGTTTGTTTCTTAACCTCTTTCTTTATGAACTTACCTTTCAGCACAGCATCCTCCGCTTGATAAGTCACATTGGCACGGGCGTTTTTATCTTCAGGCAATAATTCTTTGGGAGTCTTTTCCATCACCTCCTTGTCTTGTGCAGCCCAGCTGAAGCTATGGGCAGAAAAAGAGCGAACGGAATCCAAGTCGCCTTTACAAGCTATCGCAATGCCACAAATCAAAGCTTGCCCCGCTTTCACCTCCGGAAAATTAATCTTCAAGACTCCCCCTTTCACGATAGTATTCACCACCTTTTTGCAAGCGCCGTCATGACCCGCTTCAGCCCATACATCCAAGTCGTCCAGAAGTACTTTATCATTTACCGCTACATCAAAAATACGCAAGCCTTCACAATCCGTCTGTACGCCGCCTCCTGTACCATGCCAGGGTTCTGTAAAATAAAGTTCCACACGATACTCGCCATCCGGAACGGGAAAGCGGAAGTTCAGCTTATGGCGTCCGAAGCGGAAAGTCTGGAACAATTCCCAGTCCCTAGTGCCATGAATGGGATCATTCGTGGTACGCTGGCTCGCCTGATAAGGGCTCAACAACTGTACACTATCCGACGGATGAACAAACGATTCCGCCCACGAATGAGAATAACGGCTGTTATCCTGCGCCCAGACCTGACCATACGTATCCGTATAAGCGTCTCCTCCGCAATTCAAACGATAAAGATACGTATATCCCTCAGCTCCTTTCAACAAATCAGTTCCGTTCAACCGGTCGCAGCAACAGGCACTATAGCAGAACCACGGTAAAGAGCCTCAAAATGAGGAGCTTTTTCCAGACCGTTCAGCACCAGCACATCTTCCGCTGCCGGTTTTCCTTTAAAGTACCCCACAGCACGAAGCACATTGTAACGGATATCGCGGTTTTCCCACATGAAATGAGTCCCCACCCCATGATTCAATTTCCGTCCCAAGTATTCAGCATCCACCGCATCATTGTACAGCAACACACTGTCACAATTGCTGTACGCCTCAATGGTAGCCCGTCTGCGGCCTGTCGCAAAACGGTCCTCCCATGTATGAGATGCCAGATAAACCATCGGATCTTCGGAAGCCGGCACATAGTTCGCGCGATACATATAATATACATCCAGCGGCTCCTCCCACGGAGTCACCAATCCTTTATAATTAAATGGTCCCACCTTATCTATCCGGCGATACGCTTCATCCGGCTGGCGGCGTCCCGGATTATCATGACTGCTGAATATCCATTGGAATTGTCCGCACACACTGTCCTTTGCCTGTTCCGCCAGTCGTATCTTGGTTTCCATCAGCTGGCACATACGCTCCTCGCTCCATACACCATTCACATCAAAAGCTGCCGGTTCCGTATGCAATCCGATGCTGCGCCATGCCCCATATTCACCGTTCAACAACTGATTCTTCTGTGACAATTCACGGCCATACTTATTCACATCACCACCATAGGTTCCACTCCAGTTCTGAATAACATTCCAATCTGTCCCATCACCACCGTTACACGTAGTAATCACACGCATGGTACGGGCCGTAGGATCCATTTCCCTGATAATCTCACTACACTCTTCGGCAAACTCCTTAGGCAGCGTGCTTTCGTTCTGCAATCCCCACATCACCACACTGGGCGAGTTACGACGCTCTTTCACCCACTGGCGGAGCAGTTTCTTGAAATTCTCACGAAACTCCGGAGTATCATACCACACGTGGGCCGAAAACTGAGTCCACCACAAGACTCCTTCCTTGTCCCAATATTTCTGATAATCCAGGTGATGGGGCTGGTGAGCGTCACGGAAAGCGTTGAAGCCCGCCGCACGGATCTGTTTCACACGGGCTGCCACCTGCTCACGGCTGAAAGCATGGCTTTGTCCGAACTGATGTTCATATTCACACACTCCATTGATAAAGACAGGCTGTCCGTTCAGATAGAACCGTCCGTCACCATCCTCCCGTTTCACCGGCCAACTGATGGTACGGATACCAAAGGGTGTACTAATCTCATCCGTAGTACTCTTACCACGCTTTATCATACTGGCCAGTTTATACAAATAAGGATTCTCCGTACTCCATAAAACAGGTTCTGCACTGGCGATTGTTGCTTCACCACCTTCCTTTCACCCGGCTGCAAAGTCACCTTCTCCGTCAGGCGGAACACCTGCTTGCCATCCGCATTACTGAATTTATTAACCACTTCCACCGTCTCAGCAGTCTTTCCGTAATTTTTCACCTCCGTTTCCACAAAGACAGTTCCCGCCTTATCATCATTCCAGATATGCACTCCGAAAGGCTCAATGCGGATCTCATCCGTAGCCTCCAGCACCACGGGACGGAAAATTCCCAAAGGCTGGGAACCTTCGCTGAATCCCCATTCCGAGGAACAGCCACCGCACACCCAAGGCATGTCGGCTATCATTTCAGGATGTTCCGCTTTCACTACCAGCTTATTCTCTCCCAGCTTCAACGCATCCGTCACATCCAATGTCAGCGTAGTACGCCCTACGGGATGACGGCCGAAATCCTTTCCATTCAACGTTATAGTGGCATACGTCCCCACTCCCTCAAAACGAAGAAAATAACGTTTTCCGAATGAAGAGTTGGAAATTAGAAACTGAGAATCATCCAATGTGAAGGTCTTTTCGTATATGGCAGTACCGTGCAAATTACCATGTGTCAGTTGGCGGTAGCATAATAATCATCCCAGTTATGAGGAATATTTACTTCTATTGCCTTTTGAGCAAACAACCCTTTCAGATGAGTTGCTTCCGTCAGCCATGTTTTCCATCCTTTATCCAATTCCATCACCATCCGGCGATTCTTCACCTCCCGTTCCGGGAAATGCACTTGTGAACGTCCCATCGGTTTGCTGGTAGCAATGGCTATACCACGTTGTTCCGCGTCATTCACGGCACAATAGAAATGATACACCACCCCATTGTATTTCACCACATAACTCTTATGAGCGAACAATTCATCATAGTCTTTAGAAGGGATAATCAAATCCGCCCCTTTCCAATCCGTCCAATGTACTAGGTCATAACTGGCAGCAAATGTATTAAATGCCTTGTATTTGCGGCTCGGTTCAAAAGCCGAGAAATAGAACATGACATACACATCGCCCATTTTCTGGATATGCGCATCCCCCGTAATGGTTCCGTCCGCTTCGTGTGCAAAGACCGGATTGCCCGGATATCGTTTCCATTTCTTCATATCTTTGGACAAGGCGATACCCACCCGTTCCGCTTTCAAATCCGTTTCCGGATGCCGTCCTGCCGCGTTATAGAACATGACGAAAGGTGCGCCCAATGTTTTCTCCTTATCCCAATAGACCACACTCTTATATTGAGTCAGCTTTTCCCACCATTGCGCGTCTTTATCATGGATACTCATCACGGGCTGATCCTGTGCCTGCCATTCATGGGCAGAACCCAAAGGCCGGTCCGTCCAGGCCAAACCAATATACAGCGGCTTGTTCACCGATTCATATCCAGTCCCTTCCCCACCCAGATAAGTCATCCAATGCTTGCCTTTATACGTCTGCAGGGCATAGCTTCCTCCCCACTCCATATCCGGCAATGCAGGGAAACCACCACGCTGGTTGCAATCCCAGAATCCGTCACGATAAGACAAGACACGTCCCAATGTACGCCATTCCAACAGATTATCACTTTCGGCTATCCATGTCTCGTATCCACGTCCGTCCAGTCCGCTCTTACCATTATAAACCACGTAGGTCATATACCACTTATCCCCTTCGCGGAACACGGTAGGGCAGTCTATTTTATGCTTGTTGTCGGCCGGAGCTACAGCCAGCCCATATTTATAAGGAGTCTTGGCTTCCTCATAAATCTGCTCCATGCGCGATTGCGGAACTTCACGTTGGGCGTATGTTCCCAATGACAACAGTGAAAATGCCAGTATCAATATCTTCTTCATAATTATCTTTTTATCTATTGGCAAGACGGACAAAAGAAGAAAATGTACCCATTCAGAAAACTTTTATCTCATTCTCTATTTTTACCATCACATAGCAGGGGTCAGCTCAACATTCAATCCCAAAGCAGAAGCAATACGATAAAAAGTAGAAACCTTAGGCTCTGTTTTTCCTGTTTCCACACGGGAAATATAAGACTTATTAGTCCCTATCTTTTCGGCAAGTTCCGCCTGTGTCATATTTGCTTTCTTCCTTGCCTCTTCAATTATTTGCCCGGTAAAGAAAGCATTCATTGAACAATATAACAATATGCCCTTTATCATAACAGAAGAAAATCCTATAGATATTACCTTGCCACTCTATTCTTAACTCATACAGACCCTCTTTAAGAAACTTCACATACTTTGCCGGTAGTCCATCTTGAGTCTTTAATAAGAGTAATCCATATAGGACTTTTTCTTGCGTACCTTTATCCAGAGCATCAAAAAAATCTTTAATAGTAGTTTTCGTATGCTATTATCTTTCTGCTCATACGACAAAAATAAAAAAAAGTTTATCAGTTAAGCAACTTTTCCTTATAAAAATCTTAGAACTATGTACAAAAATAGCGTAAAATTCTCAAGATATACTTGAAAAATTTTTACGCTATACTACGATTCCAGCCTCTGGAACTACGGCTACTAATAGAACATCCAGTCCATCGTTTCCTCCGCACCGGCCAGTCCCGCATTACGCGGAGTTACCTGCGCGTCTGTAAATCCCAACACCATCGTATATCCTTTCGGCAGCAACAAGGTATGCTTTCCAGCCCCAAAATGATAAGCATGTACATTCGCCAGCGGCATACCCGCTATGCGTATGGCATTGGTCAGTTTCGGTTCCGCCTGACCGTAATCATTGGCAGAAGCGTCCGTTTCCAGTTTCGGAGCTTTCGCATACTTCTTCTGGTCATCACGAAAATAACCTACCAACAAGTTCACCGGAGCAGCCGCTTCAAACTCTATTGTCGTACCTTCCTTGCGCTGCACATCCCCGTTCATTCTATAAGCAGTCAGCCCTTCCAACTCGGCGGCCAACGCATCTACCTTGCCCGGCACATTGGAAAACAGGCTTGCACCCGTCGCCAGTTTCACCGGAGTCAGTCCGTTCAGAATCTTCACATTTGCGGCGGACAAAGGTTTTATCTCAGCTGCACTTTCCGTCACCTTACCTGCCGCCTTATCTTTCAGCAACTGCAAGTTCGCCTTGAAATTAGCCAGTTCATTTTCATAATGCACCAGCATCTCTTTCCAGGTCTTGTTCTTGCCACCGTCACCACCGATAGGAATACGGCGTTGCGCGGTCTGCATACTGTTGGCATAATAATAAGTACTATCCGTCAATGCCACCAGCTTGCGGTAATGATCCAGACTTTGTTCCATCAATGGAATAGCAGCGTCCAATTCGTTCAGATCCTTTCCCCACTGATAGTTTAAGACACGCTGCGCAGCTTTCACTTTCAGGTTAAACGCGTATGCAAATTCACGATAGCAATGCATGTCATTCTGCAAACGTCCGAACTCCTCTTTATTACGAGTCACCGCTGCGGCAGCCTTGTCAATGGCCGCCACCGCCTTGTCACCGTGTTCCACCACCTGCGCCACAATATCCAACGGCAATTCGCCCACATGTGGCTGTTTTTTCCATTCTTTCTCCACATATTCTATCAGCTTCTCGCCCTCCGGCCCGCAACTCTCATAAAATCCCGGATAGATAGTATATTTATAAGGATTCACCAACTGACTCATAAACATACCCAGCAACAAAGTCTGCCGGTTCCCTTCCGTGATGCCGAAACGGCGGAGCAACTTCGGAGCAATCTCTCCACTCTGCTCATATGCCTCCAGAATATCTCCAGCTTCGGCAGAAGTCGTACCATAATAATCACCCAACTGCTTGTCCCAATATTCCACTTCAGATGAACGGTCCCGATGACAGTTCCATGCATAGCGTCCCCAGGTTTTGTACCATATCCAGTCACGGTCCAGCTGATACTCCCGTTTGCCATCCGGCAACTTATCAGCCGTGTACGGCCAGTCCCAATAAGAAGCCTGCGGATACAGATGCAGGGCATTTGCTCCATGTACATTGTGCATGGCATTCACCGCTTTCTGTACAAAGTCGGGAGATCCCCAACGCCACGGTTCCAAGTTTGCCAGAATATGCACATTACTGATATGAATACTTCCCAAAGCACTCAGATCCGAATGTATCTTGGACCAAGGACCTCGCGGTTCGTAAGTAGTCAGTGACTCACCATTGTATTTATGCATGGTATAGAGGTTCTTGTATAACGGCAGCGCGGCATCCATCACCATCTTGCAGTCCGTATCGTGCGCACGCAGCAAGATGGGCGGCTCATCCGTACGCCCCAGTGCCTTCAACCCGTCCTTCACTCCCGGAATAATGGTTTTGGTAAACCACTCCACATCATCCTCGTAGGTATCCATCGCTTCCCCCAAGCATACCAGCAAACCCACATTGGGATATTTTTCTATAAACGCGGCCACCGACTTACGTGTATAATCACTGATCAGCGGAGTAATAGGACGGTTACGATCCTGTGTTTTCAACCCGTAATGCTCGGCAAAAGGCTTGCTTAACAATATATTATAAAACATCTGGATCACAAAGATACCTCTCTTGTCCGCTTCGGCAGTCAGAAACGAGAACATTTCCTCATTTTTCTTGAAAGTTTCCTCATCCACTTCTACGGCAAAAGGATACTCTTCCAGCTTCACCAAGGAAGCAAACGGATGCCCGTTCCACAGATACAAGGAATTCATACGGTTTTCCACCAGCATATCCAGATATTTTATCCATTGTTCCTTATCATAAAACCAAGGGAAGCTCTCCGGCGTATAGGGATACTCATACACCCCTCTTCCGGGCAGGTATTCCATTTTCTGAATCCCTACACAACCTCCGCGAAGCACCATTCGGGAGCATCCGTCAGTTGTGCCGGAAACTTCAAATCCTTGTATTGTCCTACATGATCTATCAATTCACGACAGCCGTAAATCACACCGTTTCCGTCGTTCCCTGTCACTGTAGTCATGTTTCCACGGGTAGAAATGGTAAATCCCTCCTTTTTCAGTCCGGCTGTATCAGTAGCCTGTTCCAGACGGATGCAGACCTCATCTTTATCTATACCGGCAGTATCCGACAACATAACAGACGAATACCCCGCATCTTCCAGCGCTTTTTTCAAATGTTCTCCAGCAAACAGCACCCGGTTCGACGCTTCCTGCGGCATCACAATATTCACATTGGGTTTCTCGCACCCCCATAACACGCACATACATGCGACAAGTGTTCCTAGCCTGATATTTTTCATTCTTTTCATATAAATTATTTACAGTTAGACGAAAAAAACAACAAGACGTACTCACAAGACCTCCGCCAATCGTCAAAAAGCGAGGAAAAAGCACAAGCTATCACAAAAAGAAATAAAACGATGAACAAATAAACTCATCCGGACTTTTAAGATTAACTCAGAGAATGCGCATTTAAACTGAGAAATATACAGTATCTAAATTTTAAAAATGAAAGAACAATGAAAGAAAAATCTAACCTGACCCTATTTATGGAACAACTTATCCGGTCGCTAAAAGAAGAAGAGCGTTTCAGTACCGCCCACATCTACCAAAGCACATTGAACGCCTTCATGCTCTTCTGCAAGACCGACACCATCCGGTTCAACCAGATGGAACGTTCATACCTGAAACAATTTGAGAACCACCTGCGTAACAAGGGATGCACCTGGAACACTGTTTCCACTTATATGCGTACCTTGCGAAGCATCTACAACAAAGCCGTGGACGATGGTCTGACAGAAGAAAAGCCCCGTCTTTTCCGTCACGTATATACTGGTGTAAAAGCCAATACCAAACGCGCCCTCGATGCCAAAGACATGAGCAAATTATTAAGTGCCTCCCTTCCACGCCCCTTGCCGCAAAGTATGGAAGAGAGCCGGGCATGGATTACCCTAATGTTCCTGTTACGCGGGATGCCCTTTGTGGATCTGGCACACCTGCGCAAAACAGACCTGCAAGATTCCGTTATCTCCTACCGCCGCCACAAAACAGGAACCCTGCTCACCGTAGAGATTCCTCCCGCTGCCATGAACCTTATCAAACGGTATCAAAATACAGATTCCAACTCCCCCTACCTGCTTCCCATTCTCAGTGGAAACCGGAAAAGCGAAGAAGAATATGCAGAATACCAACATGCCTTGCGGAAACTGAACTATGACCTGAAACAACTGGCGGTATACTGCGGAATCAAACTCAATGTCAGTTCCTACACCAGCCGCCACACTTGGGCCACTTTGGCTAAATACTGCCACTTTTCGGAACAATTGATTTGTGATGCCCTAGGGCACTCCTCCACAAAGGTGACCGAAACCTAATTTGAAAAGTTTTAAAAACGATGAATTAGACAAAGCAAATAAAGTAATAATTAATCACATTAACATTTCTATATAATCAATTTTAAAACTTCACATTACATTATAAAACAGTAAATTACAAGACTGTTACTTTAGAAGTAACGGAACAGATTTTGGAAGCAAAAGTATACAAACTTTAGATACAGTGCAAGATTTCTACACTTTTTTTTTCGTTTTTTATTTCAAAAAAATTTTTTTTATTCCGCATATAGCCCTCCCTGCCCATACTCTGATCGTCAATATGAGTTAAGCTACATTCCCAGTCTTTTATCTTCTCTAACAGCCACTAAATCTTTATTTTACCGCTGTTTTCATGTTTTTTTCCCTCCCTCCTTCCCTTCCGTTACTTCTAAAGTAACAGAAAAAAAACAAAACAAAAAATATTGACAATGCGACATTCTTACTTATTTATAATAGCAATCATGCTAGCAGTTATAACTCCGCGTATAGCCTCGGCTCAAAGTATCGCTGTAAAAAGCAATGTTCTTTATGACCTTACCGGCACTTTCAACCTGGGAGGAGAAATAAGGTGTGATGACACCCATTCATTCAATCTGAGCGTCAACTATAATCCCTGGAATCTGGGAGAAAACAAAAAAATGAAACATATTCTGATCCAGCCCGAATATCGTTGGTGGCTCAATGAAACATTCATAGGAAGTTTTTTCGGGGTGCAAGCCCATTTCGCCCAATACAATTTCGGTGGAACCACTCCTTTTACAACAGTAAAGAACAACCGTTATCAGGGTAATCTGATAGGTTGCGGCATTACCTATGGACACCAATGGTTGCTCAGCACATTCTGGAGTCTTGAAGCAAGCATATCTGTCGGATACGCCCATCTCACCTATGATAAATACGGTCCCGCCAAAGGAGACGCACTTATTAAGAAATCCCACTCCAACTATGTCGGACCTACCCAGCTAGGCATATCATTCATTTATTTCATTCAATAAATATAAAAGCAAATATACCCTATCAGTCATGAAACTCAAGACAACATACTATTCAGTCTTTTATTATGCGGCACCTTTGCCACTGCACAAAACCTGAAACTTGATATCCTGCCTCCCTCCGTTACTCTCGGACAGGACTCTGCCATAGTGTCCATGAAAATGACTCTCAATGTTCCCCAGATGGACACCAAAAGCCATATCCGTCTCACCCCTGTCCTCACAGACGGAACCCACACTGCAGAATTACCTCAAATTCTGCTCAACGGAGAACGTGCACATCGGCTATACCGCCGCACCCTGGCGCTCAACAAACGAAGAGGCAAAGCGAATGTAACTCCCGTATTTACCGCTATCCCCTTGACAGACAGCGATCAGACTATCCACTACCGTGCTTCCCTCCCGGCAGCCGAGTGGGTACAGTTCGCCACATTGAACCTCAAGAAAGAAGTCATCAACGGCAACGGAGAGAAAGTACAAAGTGAAAATATCCCCATTCCGGACAAAGCAACCCATATAGCAAAAGTAACAGATAATTTCGTTCCCCAACAGGACAGGAACCGGGAAGCTCCTATGGCAGCAGCCTCACCCTCTGCCCCCGTTGTTCCGGAACACCGTCCTGTTTCCCCTGCCCCGTCTGCACCATCTGCCAAACCATATTTCAAAGGAAGCTATGTATCTCCCGAAAGCGACGCAACCGATGAACGCAACCAGAAAGAGCTGAACTTCAGTCTGGACGAAGCGCGTGTCATAGCCGAAATCAATCCGCAGATGCTTTCGTTACGCGAGCTTTACACCGTAGCCATCAGCTACAAGAACATTCCGGAACAGTTCTACAAAATCATAGATATTAGTGTCAAGATATATCCGGCAAGCCCCGTTGCCAACCTCAACGCCGCTGCTGCCGCCATCGAACGGGCAACACACAGGCAGCCGGCCGCTATCTGCAAATGGCTTCCCATGAAAACGCTTGCCTACAAAAAACTGCCGTGGCGCCTACGAACTGTTGTGCAACAACACCTACGAAGGCATCCGCCTGTTGAAAGCAGCCAAAGCCGAAGGTCGGAAGAAGCCACCTATAACCTGAAAATATTCTTTGAATCCAATCAAACCAATATACAATAAAATATGAAACCCGGTATATCCTTTCTTGTCTTCTGCTCGGCGGCGCCCTTTCCGTTTCCGCACAGAAAATGGCTGTCAAAAGCAACCTGCTTTCCGCCGCCAACGGTGCGCTGAATGCCGGTGTGGAATATGCCTTCGGCTCCAAATCCACATTCGATTTGTCCGGCAGCATACGTCCGTGGAAACGCTCGGAAGGATATGTCAACAAATATTGGCTCATACAACCTGAATACCGCTACTGGACTTGCCAGAAATTCAACGGCAGTTTTTGGGGAGCCTATCTCAACGGAGCGCAGTTCAACGTAGGAGGGAAAAAGATGCCTTTCGGGCTCTTCCCCTGGCTGAAAGAGCACCGATATGCAGGCTGGCTGGCCGGTGGAGGCATAAGTTACGGATACCACATCATGCTCAACCGCCACTGGAATATAGAAGTTTCCGTCGGTGTAGGGTATGAATATATCGATTATAAGAAATATAAATGCCCTGACGTGTGTGCCGAATTACTGGAAAAAGGCCATTATCACTATTTCGGCCCCTCCAAAGCATCCCTGAGTATAGTTTACATATTTAACTAAAGAGCCATGAAATATTTATTCTATTTTATATCATTTATTTTTCCTACGCTTTGCTCATCAGCGCAGCCGGCAGAACGGGACAGTTCGATTTACATCGCCTCCTCCCAGCTCTACCGGATGGGAGAAAGTCTGGTAGTGTCCATGCAAGTAGACATTACCAGACAGATTCCCTCTAACGAATCAGTCATACTGGTTCCCCAGCTCAGCGACAGCCTGGACAACTTCATCCAGCTTCCCGCCATCTATGTGAACGGTCGTAAACAACATATTTTCTTCCAACGTGAAACCGGCCGGCAGGAAAAAGACTATGAAGAGTTACGCCGCCGCAATGACCGGAAACAAAGCGTACACTACTTACGCAGCATCCCCTTCACTCACTGGATGAAACATGCCTCCTTGCATCTCATCGAAAAAGAATGCGGATGCGGAGCCCCCGCCATACAGACTCCACCTATCTGACCCGCCTGAATATGCTTCCCGATATCCATCCGCACGTAGCGTTTATCACTCCGCAGATGGAAGAAAGGAAATTGCGTGAAGAAAGCGGACGTGCCTATCTGGACTTCCCGCTCAACGAAACAATTATCTATCCCGAATACAGAAACAATCCGGCCGAACTGGCAAAGATAAAACGCAGTATCGACTTGATAAAAAACGATACCAATGTAGTCATTTCACATATTGACATTCATGGATACGCCTCTCCCGAAGGTCCCTACTCAAACAACGAACGTCTGGCACGGGAACGGACCCAGACCCTGAAAGACTATGTATGCAGCCAATATTCTTTCAATGATACATTGTTTACCACCCATTACACCCCCGAAGACTGGGACGGATTTATCAAGTTGCTGACCGATACCGTTATTTCCCATCGCGAGGAACTGTTACATATTGCGGAGAGCAAAAACAGCCCCGATGAGAAAGAACGGAAAATACGGAAACGTTATCCCGAAGAGTTCCGTTTCATCCTGCAACACTGGTTCCCGGGTCTCCGTCATTCAGACTACACCATCCACTATGTGGTACGTCCGTTTACGGTAGAGCAGGCCAAGCAGGTTTTCGAAAGCAACCCCAAGAATCTGAGTATTGAAGAGATGTTCCGCATAGCCCAGACCTACCCTGCCGGCAGTCCGGAATACAATAAGATTTTCATGACGGCCGTTCTGCTTAATCCGGAACATCCCGTTGCCAATCTCAATGCAGCTTGCATCCTGCTCTCACAGGGAGATACAAAAGGCGCCTCACTCTATTTGGACAAAGCCGGTGAGACTCCCGAAAAGACCCTTTTGCAAGGTATCATGCAAATGCTGAATGGGAATTATACCGAAGCAGAAAACCTGCTGCGTAAAGCGAAAGAAGCAGGACTGCCCCAAGCAGATGAAAACCTGAAGATATTACATGAGATTTACTAATCACATTTTTTTACTAAAACATTTTTACATTATGAACAAAAAATTATTATTATCCTTCGCTCTTGCAGCTGCAATGGCAGGATGTATTAATGATGCAGATGTCCCCTCAGGAAATGGAGACAATCCGATTTCCGGAGCCAAAGGAGGCAACATGGAGATTTCATTTGTAGTCCCTAACTCTTCTAACGGCAGCCGTGCCGCTTCCGCCGAAGACTCTGGAGTCTATGAAGACGGTACTGCCGAAGAATACAAAGTGAGCAATGTGAAACTCTATCTGTTTGATTCTTCCAGCAAGAATTTGGTTACTACCCTCGACGTAGATCAAAATGAATTGGGTATCTCCAGCAAAGAAAACAGCCAAGAAGGACAAACCATCATCTATTCTTGCAACAAGGAAATCATATTGGAACCGGGCAACTATGACATCCTTGCCGTAGCGAACGGTACACAAAACCTTGACATCGAAAAAGAAATAGGCCAGGAATCAACATTATTGGGACAGATTGACGCCACCACTTATGGAAACGGTATGATAACCAGCGTACCCGGAAAGGGATTCATCATGTCCAACCGTGGCTCGGCCAATCTGAACATTGCCGTAGAATCTCCCGAAAAGAGCGACACCAGAGCACACGTCAGAATCAATTTGGAACGTGCCGTTGCCAAACTGATGGTTAGAAATGACAGCAAGGAAATCTACACGTTGAAGAATCCTAAGGGAGTGACTTACGCCACAGTCCGGCTGAACAACTACAAATTCATCAATCTGGCAAACAAGTTCTACACTTTCCGTCATGTCGCTACACTGGATGCCGCATCTGAAACTCCTTCCGCTCCGTCATCTTACAGCGTGGAAGCAGGAAATTTCGGTAACATAGCCGACAACAACGGTTATCTTATCGATCCCTATTTCTTCGACAAGACCGTAACAGGAGCTACTACCAGTTTCACAGGCGGTTCATTCTACACTAACCACCTGTCAAAACAAACAGACAGCAATTGGTCCGGTCTGGCCGATGCAGGAAAGTACGTTTCCATGTATTGTCTTGAAAACTGTATGTTCCGTCCGGCACAGAACACGGTGTACACCACCGGCATCATGCTGAAAGGTACATTCACTCCGGAAGCCTCACAGACCATCGGCACTGACGGCCAGCCGGTAGAAGACCCGCTCGTGTTCAAGACACTGTATTATTTCAACTATAAATTCTACACCACGCTGGCGGCTGTGGGTGAACATGGTGATGCCAATATTGATGGTTTGACAGAAGCATCCAGCGATGCAGACCTGGCAGCCAAGCAGATTACCCGTTTCACCAAAAATGAAGGTAATTTCTCCACCTTCTACAACTATTGGATCAAACATCTTGATAACGGCGATCCTACCACAATGGGCGTAATGGAATTCGGTATTGTACGTAACAATATTTATTCTGTCAATATTACCAGCATCAAGAACCTGGGTCCCGGCACTCCGGATACCAAACCCGATCCGGACGAATACAAAGCATACTTGGACGTAGAATTCGGAGTATATCCGTGGATTGTCCGTGACCAAGATGCCGACCTTGAATAAAACAGTCTCAAAATAGAAAAACAATGAGTAAAACTGCTACTATCCTCTTCGCCCTATGTACTCTTTTCTGTAGTGCATGTTCCTGGGTAGACGATGACCAATCCGATTGTCCCACAGGCTGTTGGTTAAAGTTATCCTATACCTATAATATGCTGAATGTAGATGCCGTGACCACCCAGGTAAAAGATGTCACGCTATTTATTCTCGATCAGGAAGGAAACTATATAGACCGGGAGGAAGTAGACAGTCTTACATTCCATCAAAATGAATGTATAATCCAAGTCCCCTCCCTGCCTCAGGGAGATTACACCTTTCTGGTTTGGGCAGGTTTGTCGGACTCGCATTATCAACATACTCCCACTTCACTGACACTATTACGCAATGAGGCGGGAGAACAATCCGAAAAACTTTCATCTCTATTCCACGGGCGGCTGGACAACGTGCATATCAGCGGCGAATATCAGGTTTTGGCTCTCTCTCTTACTAAAAACACGAATATTCTGAGCTGCATATTGCAAAGTCAGTCGGCCGTCCCGCTGGATACAGATGATTTCCGTCTGGAACTGACTGCCGGCAACGGATGCATGGATCATTGGAACACTCCGATAGACTCCGTTTCCACCTGTTATCTCCCCTTTATGCAAGAAAGCGCCAATTTGGAAGACATACAGGTAGTACATGCCGGAATGAATACATTGAGACTGATGGAAAATGACGATACCCGTCTACGGTTAATCTATCAACCTAGTGGAAAAGAGATTTTCGATATTCCGCTTACACAATATCTGCTCCTGTCACGTAATGTCGAGACAACCTATATGCCTCCACAAGAATATCTTGACAGGCAAGACCGCTATAATCTGATATTTTTTCTTGACTCAACAAATGATCCGCAGCAACCTTATATATGTTTACAAATGAAAGTAAACGGATGGATGATACGTATAAATAATGCAGAATTAGATAAATAACCTTTCTAATTCGAACATTTCAACCTATATTCGATTCCGTTAAGAAAACAACTTATTTTGTAAAATCTATAAAACGGAACATTATGAGAAATAAAAAAAAATTCAACGAGTTTATGAACAAAACGATTGATGAACTGAAAGACGAGAAACGTTATGGTACGGCTCACATTTATCAAAGCACCTTGAACGCATTCAGTGAATTTTGTGGATGTGAGGTTATTTACTTTCACCAGCTCAACAGAGCCAATCTGAAAGAATTTGAAACCTACCTGCGTGACAAGCAACTAAGTTGGAATACTGTTTCCACCTATATGCGGACATTGCGTGCAACTTATAACAAAGCAGTGGATAAAAAAATAATAACCGAGAATTCCCGTTTATTTCATCATGTCTACACCGGCGTGAAAAACGATATAAAACGCGCATTAGAAGTAGAAGAGATAAACAAGTTACTAAACGAGGTTCCTCTAAAGAAACTACCGGAAGATTTGATACGATGCAGAGTTTGGGCTAATTTAATGTTTCAATTACGCGGAATGCCCTTTGTTGATCTGGCCCATCTTCACAAAAGCGACTTGAAAGGCAACACACTTTCTTATCGCCGATATAAAACAGGTGGGCAAATGATTGTTGATATTCCGATAACAGCAATGAAGCTGATAAACAAATATCAAAATACCAATCAGGACTCTCCCTACCTTTTTCCCATCCTCAGTGGAACAAAAACCGGAGAGGATCTATATACAGAGTATCAGCAGGCACTACGAACCATGAATTACAATTTAGGCAGATTGGCGAAAAAATGCGGAGTGGCAACCAAGGTCAGTTCATACACTACGCGCCATACCTGGGCCACCCTTGCCAAATATTGTAATTTCTCCGAACAATTAATATGTGAGGCTTTTGGACACTCGTCAGTGAAAGTTACAGAAACATATTTGAAAAATTTCAAGAATGAAGAGATAAAGAAAGCTAATGATGCGATAATTCTATACGTTTCAAATAATGGGAAAAAGAGAGTATAAATAGATAAAATTCTAATTATCAATAGATTTATATTGTGTTACTTCGTAAGTAACAGATCTTATTTGGAGGGCAAAAATAGACAATTAACTGATAGCAAACAAATAAAGGCACAGCTTTTTTCTAGATTTTAATTAAAAAGGTTATATAATAGATAAAAAGTAATAATAATATGAACAATTATCAAATCGAAGGAGAACAAAGAAATACAACAACACACATTGCGCTTTTTACTATTAACGCAATGCAATAAATTCACTATATTTCACATAGTTATCTCTTATATATATTTATAAAAACGACAGAATATTAATTATACAACTAATCCATTAATTCACGTTCTGTTACTTACGAAGTAACAGAAGGATATTAAAAAGAAAAAAAAGTGACATATTTAAAACACACCTTTTAAAAACATAATATAGATCTGACATCTAAAAAATTTAACCTATGATACAAGTTCAGAGATTTAATAAAGCACTTAAATTAGCAGTCATTCTAGGAGATTTAGTCATTCTGAATGTACTTTTCATCTCATTTAATTCAATATGGAACGAGTTGTTTGGGGAGAGGGCCTACAGTGGCACTTTACCCCAAATTCTAACTCTATTCAGCGTATGCTATTTTGCGTGCACTATCTCAGGAGGTGTCATATTACATCGACGAGGAGCCCGTGCCGATCAAATTGTATTCCGGGCACTCCGTAACGTTTTTTTATTTCTCCCTATTGTCAACAAGCTTAATTGTACTATCAGAACTTGAAATATACTCCAATCGCTTTTTTGTCTATTATTTCATTCTACTTTTCCTCTGCATCACTTTCTATCGTCTGCTTTTCCGTTTCTGCATACAGCTATACAGAAGCCGCGGAGGTAATTTCCGTACCGTCCTTTATTTGGGAAGCACCGAAAATATAGCCGAACTTTATCATGAAATGACCTCGACGCCACTACCGGATACCGGGTACTGGGATACTTCGACACAACCCCCAATGCCAAGTTCCCTGCCAGTTGTACTTATTTGGGAAAGCCGGAGCAAACCATTGATTACCTGACAAAAAACAAAGTGAACCAACTTTATTGTTGCCTGCCCTCGGCATTAAGCGAATGTATCGTGCCGGTCATTAATTATTGCGAAAACAACCTGATACATTTCTACAGTGTACCCAATGTGCGCAACTACCTGCGCCACCGTATGTACTTTGAAATGATAGGCAGTGTCCCCATTCTCAGCATCCGCAAGGAACCTTTGGGAAAAATAGAAAACAGGCTGATAAAACGTATATTCGATGTAGCCTTCTCATTACTCTTTTTATGCACATTGTTCCCCATTATATTCCTTATTGTAGGAGTGACCATTAAAATCACTTCTCCGGGCCCCATATTCTTCCGTCAGAAACGTAATGGATTGAATAATAAAGAATTCTGGTGTTATAAATTCCGTTCTATGAAAGTGAACAAGGAATCGGACACCTTACAGGCCACCCTCAATGATCCTAGAAAAACCAAATTCGGCGATTTCATGCGCCGGACCAATATTGACGAACTTCCGCAATTCATCAATGTATTGCTGGGAGATATGTCCATTGTGGGACCACGCCCTCACATGTTGAAACACACGGAAGAATATTCCAAGATAATCAATAAATACATGGTCCGCCATTTCATCAAACCCGGTATCACGGGATGGGCGCAAGTGACCGGTTTCCGTGGCGAAACCCGTGAGCTGGAAGACATGGAAGGACGTGTGAAAGCCGATATATGGTATATGGAGCACTGGTCTTTCCTGCTCGACCTTTATATCATGTACAAAACCGTGGCAAATGTGCTACGCAAAGACAAGCAAGCTTATTAAGTTCAAAATAGAGAATTAAAATTAATAGAGAGCCAAAAATGAGAAGATTGAAATTTACCCTATTCGCGCTGGTTTCACTACTACTATGTAGTTGCAGCGCCTACAAAAAAGTACCTTACCTGCAAGGGTCCGAGTATCTGGACATGGCAAATGTCAAAACACCCTTGTATGATGCACACATCATGCCTAAAGATTTGCTGACTATCACGGTGAATACCAGCGATCCCGATGCCGCCATTCCCTTTAATCTGACGGTAGCCACCCCTATCACGGCAAACAGCAAAAACCTTACCAGCCAACCATCTTTACAACAGTATCTGGTAGACAATAACGGAAACATTGATTTCCCTGTTTTGGGAACACTGCACATCGGCGGCCTTACCAAAAGCCAGGCGGAAAATATGATAAAGGAGAAACTGAAGACCTATATCAAAGAAGACCCTATTGTAAATGTACGCATGGCAAACTACAAAATCTCTGTGATGGGAGAAGTTGCCAGCCCCGGTACATTCACCATCACCAATGAAAAAGTAAATATCATGGAAGCACTGGCTATGGCAGGGGACATGACCGTATACGGACAACGCGACAAAGTGAAACTGATCCGTGAAGACGCGCAAGGCAACCGCCAGGTTATCCCGCTGAACCTGAACGATGCCGACATCATCGTATCTCCTTACTACTACCTCCAGCAGAATGATGTAGTGTATGTCACTCCCAATAAGACCAAAGCCAAAAATGCAGGAATCAGCAACAGTACTACAATCTGGTTCTCTGTAGTGGGAACCCTTGTCTCACTCGTCAGCCTGATAGTAACCATTGCCAAATAAACAGAATTATGAAAGAAGATTTATACGACGACCTCTATCTGGAAGAAAAAGAAGAAAAGACTGATTTTAAAGCAGTTCTTTTTAAATATACCATTCATTGGCCTTGGTTCGTGGCATGCATTCTGTTATGCATGGCAGGAGCCTGGCTTTATTTGCGTTACACCCCGCCGGTATACAACATCTCGGCGTCCGTCATCATCAAAGACAATGACAAAAACAGCAAAGCAAGCAGCGGCATGGCCGACTTGGAAGACTTGGGATTTTATTCTTCCATCAACAATTTTGACAATGAGGTAGAAATCCTGCAATCGCGCACGCTTATCAAGAAAGTAGTGGAAGAACTGGATCTTTACATCAGCTATGCGGCAAAAAGTAGTTTTCATGATATAGAACTTTACAAAAGTTCCCCTGTCAAAGTATGGATTACCCCTGAAGAAGCTCAGAAACTCCCTGCTCCGGCATATATCAACCTGACTTTGCAACCGAGCAATAAACTGAATGTGAAGATCACAATAGGAGAACAGGAATACAGCAAGCAATTCGACAAACTGCCTGCCTTGCTGACCACTCCGTCGGGGACTTTCAGCTTCACCCCGGCTGATTCGACAATCGCAAAAAGCGAGCAAAAAATCATGGCTACCGTTTCTTCCCCCCGCAGTGTGGCCGGCAGCTACCGGGGAGCATTGAGCATAGAGCCTACTTCCAAATCCACCACTATCGCACAGACTCTGTAAAGAGCACGCATACGCAACGTGGTATGGATTTTATCAACAAACTGGTGGAAATCTACAACCGGGATGCCAACGACGATAAAAACGAAGTGGCTACCAAGACTGCAGAATTTATTGATGAACGTATTAATATTATCAACGGCGAACTGGGAACCACGGAACAAGAACTGGAAACCTTCAAGCGCGATGCCGGGCTAACCGACTTGAAAAGCGACGCCCAACTGGCATTGAGTGAAAACTCGGAATACGAAAAAAACGTGCTGAAACAAGCACCCAGGCTCCGGCTGGTACAATTCCTGGCCAGCTATGCCAACAATCCGGATCATGCCTACGAAGTACTTCCTGTCAATGTAGGCCTGACAGATACCGGACTGACCGAATTGATCAACCGCTACAATGAGATGCTGCTGGAACGCAAGCGCCTGCTCCGCTCCTCTCAGGAAAACAACCCGGTGGTAGTCAATCTGGATGCCAGCATCCGCGCCATGCGCAGCAATGTGCTGACCACCATCAACAGCGTGCAAAGAGGCTTGGCCATCACCCAGGCGGATCTGGAACGCCAGGCAGGCAAATATGCCGGACGCATCACCAATGCTCCGGGACAGGAACGCCAGCTAGTCAGCATCTCGCGCCAACAGGAAATCAAAGCAGGACTTTACCTGATGCTGCTGCAAAAGCGTGAAGAAAATGCCATCACTCTGGCATCTACCGCCAACAATGCCCGCATAGTAGACGAAGCGCTGGCAGATCGCCATCCCCGTATCTCCCAAAGGAAGATGATTTATCTGGTAGCACTGATTCTAGGCGTCGCTCTGCCGGTTGCCGTGATCTATATCATCGAGCTTTTTAAATACAAGATAGAAGGACGTGCCGATGTGGAAAAAATCACATCCCTTCCTATAGTCGGTGACGTACCTTTCTCTGAAAATAAATCTTCGGAGGGAGCCATTGTAGTACACGAAAACCAAAACGACCTGATGGCCGAAACTTTCCGTAATGTACGCACCAATGTACTTTATATGATGAAGAGTAACGAGAAAGTTATATTGGTTACCTCCACCACTACAGGAGAAGGCAAAACCTTTATCGCTTCCAATCTGGCTGTCAGTCTGGCTTTATTAGGAAAGAAAATCGTGATTGTGGGGCTTGACATCCGCAAGCCGGGTTTGAACAAAGCTTTCCAATTGTCACGCAAGGAACAAGGCATCAGCCAGTTCCTCGCTAATCCGGAACATACCGACCTGATGTCGCTGGTACAAGTTTCAAACATCAATCCTAACTTGTCCATTCTGCCCGGAGGTCCTATCCCTCCCAACCCGACCGAATTGGTGGCACGTGAATCTTTGCCTCAGGCTATCGACATACTGAAAAAGCATTTTGACTATATCATTCTGGATACCGCCCCCATCGGCATGGTGACCGACACCCAACTGATTTCGCGAGTAGCCAATGCCAGCATCTATGTGTGCCGGGCAGACTACACCCACAAGGCAGATTATACTTTAATCAACGAACTGGGCGAACAGAAAAAAACTGCCCAACCTATGTACCATTATCAACGGACTGGACATGAAGAAAAAAAAAAGTACGGATATTACTATGGATACGGCAAGTATGGCAAGTATTACGGATATGGTAAAAAATACGGTTACGGCTATGGATACGGCGCAGAAAATGTAAACAAAAAGTAATTTCAAAATTAATTACATAATAAAATAAGACTAATCCTCTTTCTAGAACGTTAATATTTTAACAAATTCAGAAGAGAATTAGTCTTATTATGTTTAATATATAAATATTATTTACTATACTTTTCTTTTGAAACATCAAAACAGGGACACTGTTTCACCCATTCCTCAGGCTCTATCTCACCATTTCCGTTCAAATCCGGACTTAAATCCCGATGACCGCAAACCTTGCAACCGGGATAATCCACCAGCAACGCCCTGACCAGTACACGCAATGAATGTTTCTGCCACACCGTCCGCGTATCCGCCGGCCTGCCCCGCTCGCTGACTCCCCCCTCATAGCATATCCCGATACTCTGCGCATTATACCCACGCGCATGCGCCCCGATTTTCTCTATGGGACGGGTTGTTTTTATATCCCCGTTCTTACGGATATAAAAATGATATCCGGGTCCGTTCATTCCACGCCTGCGGTGGCACACCTCCAAATCCTGTTCGGTAAAGTCCCTGTCCGCCTTTGTGGCGGAACAGTGGACAACAATCAGATTAATCACTCTCATCCCCCTATGCACGAGCTTATTCCTACTACACCCGCAATAGCCGTAGCTACTGCAATCACCACTTTCAAAATAGTGCTCCAAACAGATTTACCTTTCATTCTACAGTTTTTTTAAATTAAACACTTGTCCGCCACCTACTTAAGCAGGTTTTTGCTCCTCCTTCGTTTTCACCGGCAATTTATCCACTTTCGTATATTTCAGTGCTGCCAGAATACCGCTTAGCGCAATACCCGGACGGAAATTGATACGCGCTTTTCTAATCATCGACACATCATACGTATCCTCCGTTTCCGCACCTCTTCCACTCAGACCTATCTGGAAAGTGCCCAGATCGGCAAGCCTTACAATCTCACCCCCTTCCAGAGCCTCCATAATCACATCCTCCAAAGCAACAAGCACAGCCATTACATCCGCACGCGTCACCGTACAGGTCTTCTGAATACGATCCGCCATTTCGCGAATCTCTACATGGCCATTGGCCTGAGCTTGTGCATAAAACTTAGGCACCGCATCCTGATCAAGCGGATTATTACGCTTTACTACCGAATAAGAAACTGTTCTTCCCATACTTTTAAAATTAAAAATTAAAACTTTTAAATTAAGAAACACACTGACAATCAACTATTAATCACTAAGCCGGCTATGATTGACTTTTGATTACACTACAAAGATACGATGAAGCGGAAGCCCTGTGTCGACATTGGTAGAGAGCCGTAGAACATTGTCGAGAAATGTCGAGAATAACTTACAGGCAGAGTAGGAAACAAGGACATTTTGTGTATCTTTACTCTATAATCAAAACAGATAAAAGAACATGAACCAAGAAGAAAAAGCATTCATTATCAGAGCGTATGACAAAGCGGAACTGGCAGAATTATATAGCCCCGGACGGACCGCTGCGGCAGCCCTGCAAACCCTATATCGCTGGATGCGGAGAAATATGCTGCTGCAGGAAGAATTAAACGAAGCGGGCTACAACAAATTCCGCCACAGCTTTCTGAAGCATGAAGTGGCAATCATAGTGAGGCATCTGGGAGAACCTTAGGACATACGCTTCCCAAAGGACCTGTTGTTTACTTCGAAAGACCTTGTTGTTTTTTTAAAATCCCCTGTTGTTTTACCGGAAAGGTCCTGTTGTTTTTTGAAAACAACAGGACCTTTTTTACCAGTATTTTAGGCTCACAAGGCTCAGGGCTCACTTAGGCGGTAATTTAGGCCAAGACTTACCGGTCTTTCTATACTTACCATCCTCTTTCTCAACGATTTGATAATACACCAAACGCAACAAATAACGTTTCACGGATGCTGTAGGCAACCCTGCTTCATTGGCAGCCGCCATCAGCTCCGAATATGTAAACTCACGCGGCATTGTTCTCAAGATGGGACGCAGTTTGAAAAAAGCCTTTACCGGCCTGATTCTTCCGGCAGTATCATCCATGGAAGTGGAAAGCAGCAAACTGTGTTCCAGCAACACATCCACTATCTGCATTGCCGTACGGAAATCCTCATCCGAACATTTCCACTCCGATGTATTCCATTGCGGCTCGCACTTACGCAATGCAGTCAGCACCATGGCAATACGAGACATCATCAGTCCGTGGCGCAGCACAATAGCACCCGGAGAATCATCATCTTCCGCCACTACCTCACGCAGATACGTTCTGAAACGCTCCGTATGCTCTTTCCATTGTTCCTCGGTGAAAATCACCTCGGTAGACGATCCGGAGAGAAAGATAAACATACGCAGCAGCTCCTCGCCCATCCCTTTGAAATAAGCGCGCATATCCAGCCGGACTTTGCCGGGATTGGCAGACTTATACTCCCAGGGGGCCTGTCCCACATAGAAAGCCACACGGCTGTACATCCCATTCTCCAGCGAAGAAATAAATTTATGCAACTGGGCGGGAGTACCCGAAGCACATAATGCCAGATGAGGATCACTCACAATAACAAGCCGGTGATCCGTCTTGAAATAAGAAGACACCTCCTCGTGCTGGGAGGCGGCACGCATCACATCATCATGTTTTCCATACTCCTGGTGCATGGCAGAACTTATCATATCCAGCTCGGAGGCATTCATCACCAAGCCGACCGATCCACCCGCCTCCAAAGCCAATATCAACTGGCTTTTCGAAATATTGGGAGCCACCTTCAGGATGCGTTCCACCGGCATCTCCGGGCATTGGTCCAAATCGGGAACCCTCTTTTCCTGAGCGGCAAGCCGTTCCTCCAGATTCCACTTCAGCAATTTCTGCCGGTACTCACGCTCATCCTTCCTGTTCAGTTCATCGTAATACCCCTGAATGGCTGTGGGCAGAATTGCCGCCAGTTGCATCACCCCCTTTCCTCTGCCCGAACCGGCTAAAGCCACCAGGTAGAGATCGGCGGAATAAACCATTCCTCCATAATTCATCCTCACCCCCGGCAGACAACCGCTGATGTTGGTAATCATGGAGAGCAACAGAATATCCCTCTCGCGCTTGTTGCGGACGTGTGTCAAACCACGCTTCAAAAAGTCGGGCAAACGGTCGAACAGCTCATCCGGAAGACACGGAACATTGCGGCGCAATTTGTCAGCCTCAAGTTTCTCTATTTCAGCTTCTTCACCCTCTTCGCCGGAATCAGAATACCGCCTAAGTGAGCCTTGAGCCTTGTGAGCCCTGGAAGCAGGTGTTTCGGAACCCTTGTTCATGTCGGCATACCGGTATCCGGAGTCTATGCGCGGAGGTATATCCCCGGCGGCACACCCCATACCCGCCAGCCTTTCCACCGCCAGCGTTTTCAGCCGGGCCAACTCTTCTTCCCCCACTCCTTTATAGCGGGCGATACGTCCCAGCTTCAACAAAAACTCATTCTTTTTGCCATCCACAAAGGGATTCTGCGCCAAGAACTCGTTGAAAAATGTGTGCAGCATGCCCGAAGCCGCAACGAGAGGCTTGGATGCACTTGCCGGGGTCTTCACTTTCAGTTCCGCCAGAATCTCCCCCACCCTGTCGGGATGCTCCGTCACAAAGCGGCGCCAGGGAAAAACTTCGGTATCCGGACGAAAAAAAGCTTCCGGATCATACGACGCAAAGCAAGGACGGGTGGGATTTTTGCAACTCATGTCACAGGGAAAGGCAAGAAGCTGCGCCACGTGCCATGCCACCAACGCGTATGCCAGACGATACTCGTCCACACTCTCTGCTTCCACACGCACCACCAGCTTCAGCCCGTCGTACGAAACGCTGCGCCATGCCGCCTTCACCCAAGGAGTGTCCTTCAAGACCTGCAAGAACTCAGACACACGGCCGTTACATTTATCCACATCCAGCATGGCGTCCCCGCTCCACTGCTTCAGATTAGTTTCGGCATGGCTCCCTTCGCAACGCCCGGCTATCACCAGCGCGGCCAGTTTTCTCTTTAATTTCTTGGCCTCTGTCTCCCTGCCCGAAGCCTTCAGGCGCTGATACTCTTCCACTTGCGCTTTCCAACGTTCGCCACGCAGAAGTTCCACAAACTCTTTCAATGTCATATCCACGGCATGTTCATCGAACACCGAGAAATAGAAAGAGCATAAATCGGTATAAACCATTCATGTATGAATTTAAATTATCAAAAGGAGGGCATTTCCCTCCACCATGAAAACAAAAGTATATTGCAAACCCATACAATCAAAAGTTAAAATTGTACACTAACCAAACATAAAGTATTGATTTACAACCCCCATTCATTACACAAGTGTACAAATAACCGGGAGACTTCCTTTTAGTGTTTTTTTACATTTTATTCCTTATTTCCTTTCTTTCCTCTTTTTCTTCTCTTTCCGTTCTTTCTTCTTCTTTTCCTCCTTTTTCCGCATAAACTCGTTTATATCAGCCAGTGTATCCTTACACATGTGTTTCAAAACCCTCATTTCCTCATCGGTGTATCCTTCACCGGACAGGCGATATTTCACCATTACTATCTCCAGTTCCTGAAAGAACTGCAATCTGCCATTATTTTTCTTATAAATCTTGATTTTTCCATGATGTTAATATGATTTAAAATATAAAAAGTACAAAAGTAGGAATAAATGTATTATTCTTGTTAATTTTTTCATTTTTTGTCGAACAAATATCTTGTTATCGTAAAATATTGTCTATATTTGCATCAGAATTTAACGACAAGCTTACCTGGGAATGACACAGGTAACAGCGTAGCGTGCTTAAGAGGCATCATTTCTTTCAATTTTTAGAACATCTAACATTACTTTTCCTTCCCCCGAATATGAAAAAATGGCTAGTGGCGTATGTCCGCCTTCACCACGAAAAGAAGACGGCCGAACGGCTGACTGCAATGAATATAGAAAACTTCCTGCCTGTACAAGAAGAAATCCGCCAATGGACTTACCGGAAAAAGAAAATAGAACGGGTGGTTATCCCTATGATGATTTTTGTCCATGTGGATGCGGCGGAACGTTCGCAGGTGCTCACGCTGTCGGCCATCAGCCGGTATATGGTGCTGCATGGCGAACATACTCCGGCGGTGATTCCGGACGAGCAGATGGAACGGTTCAAATTTATGCTGGATTATTCGGACGAGGCGGTGGAGATGTGTGCCGCACCATTGGTTCCGGGAGAATTGATACGAGTGGTCAAAGGTCCGCTAAAGGGACTGGAAGGAGAACTGGTGGAAGTGGATGGAAAGGCGAAAGTGGTGGTGAGACTGGATTTGTTGGGATGTGCGGGGGTTGATATGCCGGTGGGGTTTGTGGAGAAGATGAAATAAGGATGGTGGACGCTAGGAAATGTGGAGGGGAAACAAACCATCATCCAAATAGCCAAAGATATTTATGGTGAAACAATGAAGGTATATCTCTTCGGTTCCCGTCTGAATGACGAAAAGCGTGGAGGAGATATTGATTTATTAGTCCGCAGCACGGGAGAAAAGAAAGGTGTATTGGCACGCATCCGCATGACCGCACGCTTGAAACTGCATTTGGGTGACCAAAAGATTGACGTCATCGGTGATCATGAGGATTCACCGGTAGTGCAGGAAGCTTTGAAAAACGGAATACAACTGATATGACATAAAAGAAAAAAGAGATAACAGAACGCCTAGAACGGGGATTTGATGTATGCGACAAGCATATTCTTCGTATATTCGTATAAATAAAGCTCTTGAAGGATTAGGGGTCAATATTCCATGTCTGCGGATTGTTATTCCAACCTGACAACAGAACAAGTCCGCTGCATAGACCAATTCATATTTCGCTTTTCCAAATTGCAAGATTCCATGGGAGCAAAAATATTCCCGATACATATTGGAATATCTGGACGAAGACATCACCGCACTTCCTATGCGTGACATTCTGAATCGTCTGGAACGTTATCTTATTATTCCAAGTGCTGATGAATGGACTTATATACGTGAATTGAGAAATGAGATCTCACACGATTATCCCTTGTTTGAAACAGATGTTGCCGCCATTTTGAATGAACTGTTTTCCAAAACAAATATTATATTTAGCATTTACAGTAAATTGAAAAGTATTTTCAATAATAACAGACATGCCTAAGCTGTGATACAGGCTATTCTTTTCTTTCCCGATATTTTTTTCGGAACACAAACTTCGAAACGAAATTATCGAGAAAAAGTAAATACATCAGGAAATTATACTAAATAAGACCTTCCCTACCATCTACTAATTTATAAAAAAGTGGTCGCTCAATCTGTAATAGTGGCAAAAAAGGAATAAGGCTCATACCCTATCTTTGACCGGAGTATAGAATTCTATAAAGAAATGGTTAGTATTAAACAATATTCATTCGTAGGTAAATAGGTCTTTTTCCATGCCGTAAGGGAAGTTTAGCTAGAAGTCTTTTTCTGGTTTTATATTATTGATTATTAATTTATTACATCCACTAAAAAAATAATGATTAGAAAAAAACCGATTCAAGCATTATTCCCTTCCATTAAGACGATCAAAACAAAAAAAATATAGACTTTTAATATAAAAAAAATAATTTCAAAAACAAAAACATACAACATAGATCTAAACAAAATGCTAGATAATCGTACACTATATGAAAAGAATGTTCAAGACCGTAACCAATTACGATACCTTATAGGTCTTATTGTTCGTTGGAAACAAAACTTCAAATATGCACGAGCAAGAAGAATTGCACGTAAGCGTGGAGCCACTATCGGAGAAGGTGTCATTATGCCTATAAGCTTAGCCAAAAGAGCCAATTCTAACTTAACAATAGGAAATCACAGTTCCATTCAAACAAATAAAATAGATATACGCTCTTCTGTAACAATAGGAAGCCATGTCATCATTGGAGCAGGAACAGAAATTATCACAACATCACATAATATAGACTCCCCCGATTGGACTCTAAAAAACTATGGCATTACCATTGAAGATTATGTTTGGATTCCTACAAATGTTCTTATATTACCTAGTTGCCGTAACATAAGTTATGGTAGTGTTATTGGTAGTGGAAGCGTAGTTGTCAAAAATACAGACCCCATGTCAGTAGTGGGGGGTAATCCGGCAAAAGAATTAAGAAAGCGAAAATGCGTACACTCCAATTTGATCGTAGAATCATTATTAGGTGGTGATTATGACATATATAAAAAAGACCCGAAAAAAAAACGCCATTGCTAGAAACTATGCCTGAGAACTTCAATAAAAATAAAATTTTAAAAAATTCACTACTACTCTATTTACGAATGTTATTTACCATGTGGTTAAATCTATATGCCACACGGTTGGTATTAAATAATCTAGGTGTAGAAGATATGGGAGTTTACGGGGTAGTAGGTAGTATAGTAGGTATGTTTACTATATTTACAAGTGGCATAACTAGTGCCGTACAACGTTTCCTTACTTATGAATTGGGCAGTCAAAAAGGTAATATGAACAATGTTTTCTGTTCATCTTTAAATGTTATCTTTATTTTATCTTTCTGTGTGCTACTTTTACTAGAGATTATAGGAGTATGGGTACTTTATCATAAAATTAATATTCCTACCTCAAGTATGCAAGCTGCATTTTGGGTTTTTCAGCTATCAACATTAACCTGTATTATAAATATGATTAGCATCCCATACAATGCTTTAATCATAGCACACGAAAAAATGGATGCTTTTGCCTTTATTTCCATTTTACAGGTTATATTAAATTGCAGTGCAGCATATTGCCTTTCCTTCATTTCAAATGAAAGATTATTAATGTACGGCATTATGATGGCAGGTATTAGTATTTTAATAAGAATCATCTATCAGCTATATTGTCATTCTCATTTTAAAGAGACACATTATCGCTGGAAAATAGATCCAGAACTATTAAAATCAATTAGTAAATTTGCAGGTATATCAACCTCGTCCAGTATATTGCAAATGATTTCCACTCAAGGGATTACTTTTGTTATTAATTGGACTTTTGGAGTTACGATTAATGCCGTATATGTCATTGCTTTACAACTCAAAAATTCAATTTTATCATTTGCACTTAATTTATTAAAAGCAATTTCTCCACAAATAACAAAAACATATGCCAGTGGAGAAATGGAAGCTCATAAAAAATTAATTTACACAGGTAGCAAAATGGAAGTTTTTTTAATTTATTTTATTATGATCCCTTTCCTGTTTCGTACAGAATACATCATGAAGCTTTGGCTAGGAGAAGTTCCAGAATATACAGTAGCATTTGCCCAATGTATAGTATTTATCAGCTTAACCTATGCAGCTTTTGAACCTATAAGAGCAGCAGTTCTAGCAACTAATAAAATCGCTAAATTCATGATTATTCCAGATAGTTTTTATATACTAGTATTACCTGTTAGTTATTTTATTTGTAACATAACAGAAAATCCTATTTATATGATTGTATGTATCGTTTTTTTGATATACTAACTTGTTGCTTACGTACTTATTTAGCATCAAAAGTTTGCATAATTAAAATACAAGAAATGCTATTCTCAATATTTCTTCCCTGCCTATTGGTAGCAAGTTTATCTTGTCTTTGCTGTTATGTATTATCTCTTATAACTTCGTACACGATTAGTGGTTTCTGTATACTTTTAATTTGCAATAGCTTTATTTTAATATGTATTATTTATCTCGTAGGGTTATCATCAAAAGAAAAGTACATCATCAATAAATATATAAAAAACTAACAACATACATGTATGTACAGTAAATTATTATGCCCAATTTTAATATTCTCAAATAGTTTTATTTATAACGATAATTAAATTTTTAAATTAGACGGCAATGATTGATATTATTTTGTTCCATCTTAACCAACCTTGGATAAGATTCATCAAAACTATTTATTTAAATTTCAAATTGTTACCATGGAATATAGCAGTTAAATTACCCATATATCTATATGGTCCAGTAAACCTTTATTGGCTAAAAGGAAAAATAGAAATAAAAAGTAATAAAATATATCGTGGAATGATTAAATTAGGAAGAAATTATGAATATTTTAATGGATCTGACGGAAGCTCTTTCATCTATATGTCCCCAAAGTCAACTATCATATTTAACGGTCCTTGTGCAATCGGAAATAATTATAAAATCAGAGTAGAAACAAATGCAATATTGGAGTTTGGAGAATATACTTTTTTCGGTTCTTCTATAAAATTTATTTGTACAGACAAAATCAAAATCGGTCATTACACAAGATGTGCATATGAAAGTCAAATAATAGATACCAATCTCATTTTGTATATAACGAAAAAACAATAAAGTTGCACGTAAAAAGGGAAGTATAGAAATTGGAGATTTTAATTGGATAGGAAATAGAACAACCATTACAAAGGGAACAAAAACGAAAGAAGGAACAATTGTCTGTGCAAATTCAACACTTAATAAAGATTTCACCAAATTAGAAGAAAACCACCAAATGCTCGGAGGGATACCAGCAAAATTAATAACTTCTGGATTAAAGCGTATCTTTTCAACTAAAATAGATAAGCAAATAGAACAATATTTCTCTTCCAATAAGGACGAAGAGTTTTATACTATTAAGACTCCTTTTATAGACAATTATAACGATATTATTTATTGGTTTAAAAAAATAATGTAGCATGACAAAAATAAATATTCTATCGCAAGGGCGTTTTCATATGTTAGATTTAGCACGTGAATTAGATCATACAGGATTCGATATCAAATTCTATTCATTCATCCCTACTTCAAGGTGTATTAAATTTGGTTTACAAAAAAAATGTATAGTTTCTCTATTTGGTATAATAGCTCCTTTTCTTATTCTTCGTCGTATTTTCCCCAAACTATCTTGGATTCACATTAAAGTACAAGATTTCATCATGGGTATTTTTTATGCGAAAATGTGACATTTGTATATCTTTAACAGGATATGTTTATGCACCACGAATTGCTCAAAAAAAAGGTGCTATAATAATAATGGAAAGAGGTTCAAAACATATTCTTGAACAAAAGAAAATATTAGAAAAAAATCCGCATAAAAAAATGAAGCTATACCTAATAGAAACATCAAATGCAATTTAAAAGCGTACCAATTTGCCAATTTCATATCGGTAGCCTCACAACATGTAAAAGAAAGCTTTCTTTTGCACCAATATCCAGAGAACAGGATTTTTGTCAATCCATATGGAGTAGATCTATCAATGTTTAAACCATTACCTAATATACCTAAAAAATATGATGTAATTATGGTTGGAGGATGGGGATACGAAAAAGGGTGTGATTTAATAGTCGAAGCAATTCGCAAAACCAATTACTCTTTTATTCATGTTGGCAGTATCAAAGATGTTGATTTTCCTCAAGAGAAAAATTTCACTCATATAGATCCAGTAGATCAAAGCAAATTAATAGAATATTACAATCAGGCCAAAGTTTTTATATTACCATCAAGACAAGATGGCTTTGGAATGGTTTTATCTCAAGCACTAGCTTGTAACCTTCCCATTATTGGCAGTAATAACTGCGGAGCTCCTGATTTAAAAAAAATGGTTGAATTGCCTGAATATATTACTATCATTAAAGATTATACAGCAGATGCGATAGTTACAGCAATTCATACAGCTATTAAAAATTACGAACAGTTGGGCGAACGTATTTATGCTGGTAATGCTATTGAGAATCTCACTTGGGAAGCTTACGGTAAACGATACGCTAATTTTTTACATAAAATAATAAAACAATGAGAATACTTTCTGTAGGGACATTTTCAGGATTAAGTAATACTTGTCTCCATCGTCATTGGGCATTAGAAAGAGTTGCAGAAAAGGTGGATAAAATTAATACTTCCGCTCCTAAATTAACATTATGGTATCGTATTACATATCATTTATTTTTATATGGATTACCTATAGCAATACCTGAAAGTGTACATGAAAATAAAAAAATCAAAGAGTATATCGATAAATATACATATGATTTAGTATGGATAGATAAAGGAATAACAATAGAAGCAGAAACACTAAAATACATCAAAAAAAAACAACCTAACTGTATAATTGTCAGCTACTCACCTGACAATATGGCTTTAAGACATAATCAATCTTTACAATATCTAAATTGTATCCCCTATTATGACTATCTTATAACAAATAAATCATATATTTTAAATGATATGAAACGTTTAGGTGCTAAAAATATATGCTTTGTTAATAACAGTTATGAAGCCAAATTTCACTACCCTAGAACACTATCTAAAGATGATTACGATCGACTGGGAGGTGATGTAGGTTTCGTAGGCATGTGGGAAAAAGAACGCTGTGACAGCATCTTATACTTAGCTAATCATGGTATAAAAGTACGCATATTTGGTAACAAGCAATGGCAAAAATATAAAAACTACAGTCCCAACTTGCAAATAGAAGATCATGGACTACACTCCGAAGATTATTCCAAATCACTTAAAGCTTTCAAAATATCACTATGTTTTCTACGCAAAATGAATTTTGATCAACAGACAACACGAAGTGTAGAAATTCCAGCATGTGGAGGATTTATGATGGCAGAACGTACCAAAGAACATCAAGCAATGTTTGAAGAAAACAAAGAAGCTATATTCTTTTCTTCTAATGAAGAGCTTTTAGAAAAATGTAAATACTACCTTGAACATGAAAAAGAAAGAAAAAAAATAGCGGAAGCTGGATTAAAACGTTGCCAAACATCAGACTATTCGAATGAAGGTATGATCAAAAATGTTTTAAATTCAATTTTTCAGACTATAAAATGACATATTCTAATAATACTACTATTTTATCCGTTGTAAAAAAAATCATACGGTTAATTTTAATCATCTCCATTATTAGTGAAATGATATTTTTTCCGTCATGGGAAAATTTCTGCGGATGTATAATGACATTTATTTGCTGGTATATTTTTGATCATTTTTTTCTCCTGAGAGCTATAATTTTAAAATACCCATTTGCTTTCATCATGTATACAAGTATGTTTTTTTATCGTTTTTTACCCCTACCAGCAACATTATTAGAAAATAAACCTATAACTTATGGTTTACAGATTCCTTATATGACATTTTTATTTGAAACCTTATTATTTATTGTTTCATCATTTGCTTTTAGATTTTCATTCAGCCTCAATAGAAAAAATAATAAATTACAAAAAATCCTATTACGAATAGGCTTCTTCAAACCATTACCATCAACTGTTATTTGGGTTTTGGGATGTATTGGACTTCTTGCACGTTTTATCTAGTTTTGCAGTAGGAAATGTAGAATACGGCGACATAGGAAATAAATTTACATCAGGACTAATATTTCTAATGTATACTCCTTTTTGTTTGTTCTTTCCATCTCTATATACGTACCAATCTCAAAAATTAAAGAACTCTAAGCATAATAAAGCATTATGGGCATATTTCACCATAGTAACCCTCTTAGGAATAGCTAGTAACAGTCGTGAAAACATGATTATTGCTATTGGTACATTTATATTAATAGGACTATTATATCAAATAAAAAGAAATATTCATTTTTCACAAATATCTCCTGCTAAAATACTATTTATGGGAATAATAACCTACATTGGAATAAATATATTATCTGATTTCTCTACAGCCATGTTATATAACCGTTCAATACGAAGTGATGTAAATAAAAAAGAATTACTAAATCGTACTCTAGAAACATATAAAAATAAAGAACTAATGAATAAACTGAATCAGATAAATCAGTTAGAGAAAGCGCAACCGCTACTAAGCTATAAATATGGATGGGATGAAACATATGTAGATAACTTTATGCTTAATAGATATTGTAACATTCGAATCACAGATCAAACACTATATTATGCACTCAATACTACAGATGATAATAATAGATGAAAAAAAAATTTCATAGATAATCTTATAAGCCTTTTACCGACACCTATTTTAGAAAGACTAGATATTGATTTAAATAAGCAAGATATAAGACATTCACGTGGAGATTTATTATATGCAATAGGGACCCACTCAAACATTTTCCCTGGATTTCGCGTAACAAGTCACGTAGCAGATGGACTCATGACATTTGGCCTCCTCTATTTCCCAATACAGTTCATAATATTTTTATGTATTTTCAAATTTACAAAAACGCATTAGTTTTCTATACTAGAAAAAAAATACATATATTCTATTTTCGGACTTATTTGTTTTTTCACATTCTTCGGCTTATTCCGTAATGCAAATGGATGCTCGGGAGATACAATGTATCTTTTGCGAGGCTTTTGGCAATCACTTATTTTATTTGGATCACTCTCTTATATTATAAGAAAAATACATATAAAATTACACCAATCAAAAGCCTTACATTAAGGCCATATTTTCATAACAGTCAAACTTATATAATAATGAAAATTCTCTATTTTCACAGAAATAAAAACGCCGGTTTTTCTATTAATAAGGTGTTTCAATCAATCACTGAAACTCTCCCACAATACAACATATCATACAAAGAAAAATATATACCTTCTCCTAATGCCAAAATTAAAGACATTATACAAAATGGTCTTTTTGCCTTTAAACAACAAAAAACAAATTATATTAATCATATATCTGGAGATGTTCATTATCTAACATATTTCCTTAACCCTAAAAAAACAATAGTAACAGTTCATGACATCATGTATTATAGCTACTTATCAGGTTTCAAAAAAAAATATGGAAATGGTTATACATTAAATCTTTAAAGAGAGCCGCAAAAGTAACTTTTATTTCTGAATTCGCAAGAACGCAAGTTCTAAAAGAAATAAACCTACCTTTAGAGAAAACTATCGTTATTCCTAATCCTATATCAAAAAATATGCATTATGTCAAAAAAGTATTCAACTCAAAAGAGCCAATTATTTTACACATTGGAACTATGGAACGAAAAAATTTAAAAAGAACCATTAAAGCATTAGAAGGAATTAAATGTAAGTTACGAATTGTAGGTAAAATCAATAATGAAATAGAAAGCCTACTACTCCAATATAAAATAAATTACTCAAATGTATTCAATCTTTCAGATGATGAATTAAGAAAAGAATATGAAACATGTGATATCGTAAATTTCCCTTCAACCTTCGAAGGTTTCGGTATGCCTATTATTGAAGGACAAGTTATAGGAAGAATTATATTAACCTCTAATGTTTCTCCCATGAAAGATATATGCGGAAAAGGAGCATATCTTGTAAATCCATACAGCATTAAAAGTATCAGGGAAGGATATAATGACATACTAAATAACAAAATTTTGCGAGAACAATTAATCGCAGAAGGTCTTAAAAATGTACAAAAATATCAACCTGAACAAATAGTTAAACAATATATTAAAGTTTATCAATCAATTTAAGGTTATGAAAAAAATTTTGAATATTATAATTATCTTTCTACCATGGGCTATCAGAAGAAGATTACTAAATATATTTTATCATTATAAAATTCATCCAAAGGCCAAAATAGGATTATCATATATTTATCCTAAGCATCTGATCATGGAAGAAGGAGCATACATTGGTCATTTAAATGTAGCAATACATCTAGAACTCATTCATATGGGAAAAGATTGTACCATAAGTCAAAAAAACTGGATTACAGGTTTTCCTATAGCAGATAAATCTAATTTTCAAGATTTTCCTAACAGGAAACCATATTTGATCATGGGTAAAGATTCTGCAATAACTAAGCAACATTTAATAGATTGTACAGACACGGTAACTATAGGTGAGTTAACCTCAATCGGAGGATATGGTACTCAAATCCTATCACATTCTACATCTTTACAACACAATAAACAAAGCTGTGCTCCTATAACCATTGGGCATCACTGTTTTATCGGAACTCGTTCTATCATTTTACCAGGTTCTATTCTACCTAATCAAGCTGTATTAGGCGCCGGAGCTGTATTAAAGAAACAATTCACAGAATCATTCTCTTTATATGGAGGAGTTCCAGCTAAATTCATAAAAAAAATGGATGAAAACTATGCTTTTTTCATAGAACATATAGACCAAAATAACCAATGAAAATAATACATTATATTCCAAGTATAGATAGGACATCTGGAGGAACAACAGCATATATGCAGCTGTTAGCCAATGAACTAGGTAAATTAGTAGAATTACATATAGTTAGCCATGTCTCAAATAATCCAGTAAACATAGGAAATTGTCAAGTTCACTATATTCCTACCTTCAACCAATATAGAAAAATGAAAAGACAATGGCTATTTCTGTTAAATGAAATAAATCCAGATATTGTACACATTAATTGCTGCTGGATGCCAGGATGCGCCCTTACACAGAAATGGTCACAAGAATTAAATTATAAAATAGTTCTTACTCCACATGGAATGCTAGAACCATGGATAATCAAACGACATTATTGGACACGCAAAATACCTGCTCTTTTATTATATCAAAAAAATGCTATAATAAAAGCAAATTATTTACATGCTACTGCAAATAGTGAAAAAGAAAATTTACTAAAAATAGGTTATAACAAAAACATTGAAATTATAGCTAATGGGATTGAAATAGAAAAAATTACTTTAAAGACTTCGTGGAAAAGAAGAAAAAAGATATTATTTCTATCACGCATACATGTGAAGAAAGGAATTAATTTTTTAATTGAATCCATTGCTTTATTAAAAAATGACTTAAAAGATTATGTAATAAACATTGCCGGAGAAGGTGACGAGAATTATATCAATGAGTTAAAACAATTAACCATACAACTAGGAATAGCTAATTATATTCATTTTATAGGTGGTGTATATGGTGAGCAAAAATGGAAATTATTCAAAGAAGCTGATTTATTTATATTACCTACACACAGTGAAAATTTTGGAATAGTAGTAGCAGAAGCACTAGCTTGTGGAACCCCTGTTATAACGACTCAAGGTACACCATGGAAAGAATTAGAAAGTAATCATTGTGGATGGTGGACAGCGATAGGAACAGAAGCTACTACTAAAGCATTGAAAGATTTTTTACAACAAACAGAAACACAACTCGAACAAATGGGGAGAAATGGAAGAAAATTAGTAGAAGAAAAATATTCATCGCAAAAAATGGCCTATGATATGGTAAATCTATATAGAAAAATATTAGAGCAATGACAGAAGTTCGTTTATCTTCTTTCAACACAGGGAATTTTAATAAAGGAGCAGGATTTATAAAACAAACTCTTTGGTATTTTGTCAACGCATTATTTGTACGTGCTTCCTGGAATCCTTTTATGGGAATAAAAGTGTTCTTTCTGAAACTTTTCGGTGCAAAAATAGGGAAAGGACTAGTAATAAAAAATAATGTGAACATAAAATTCCCTTGGAAACTGACATTAGGAAATGATGTATGGCTAGGGGAAAACGCATGGATTGATAATCTTGATGAAGTCATAATAGGAAATAATGTATGCATTTCACAAGGGGCATTATTACTTACCGGAAACCATGATTATACACTGTCAACTTTCGATTATCGAAATGCCTCCATTATAATAGAAGACGGTGCATGGATTGGTGCAAAGACAGTGGTATGTCCCGGAATAAAAATTAAATCGCATGCAATACTAACAGTAGGGTCTACTGCTACGAAAAATATGGAAGCATACGGAATTTATCAAGGAAATCCTGCACTAAAAATTCGAACAAGAAATATTACAAGATAAAATACCGAACATTATGAAAGTTTCAATCATTACTTCCTGCTACAACCGGGAAGCCACCATTCGTGGAGCAATAGAAAGTGTGCTGGAACAGGATTATCCCTACATAGAATACATTGTGGTGGACGGAGCTTCGAAAGATAACTCGCTGGCTGTCATCAATGAATATAAAAATGGGATAGATACAATTATTTCCGAACCGGATAAAGGTATGTATGAAGCGATTAACAAAGGAATACGTGCAGCAACAGGAGATATTATCGGTCTGATTCACTCCGACGATTTCCTGTTTTCATCTCACACCATCTCCGACATAGTGAAAACATTCGAGGAACAAGATGCGGATATGATATACGGCAACGGAGTCTTTGTAGATTATGACGACACCAACCAGATGATACGAAACTGGATAAGCGGACGGTACAGTAAAGAGAATGTAAAAAACGGATGGCTCCCACTCCACCCCACTGTCTATATAAAGAAGGAGTGCATGGATAAATGGGGACTTTACGACGAAAGTTATAAGATAGCCGCCGACTCGGATTTGCTGGTGCGCTATCTGTATGAAGCCAACCTGAAAGTATATTACCTGAACAAATACATCGTGAAAATGAGAATGGGGGGGCTTTCTACTGATGCAGGAAAAAGCAAACTGAAATGGGCGGAGGACTTGAGAATGTATAAAAGTCACGGAATAAAACCCATCTCGGCGCTGAAAGGCAAAATTCTTTCAAAGATTCCACAGTTCATTGAAGCCAGACTGCCGTGGAGTGAAATACCAGAAGCAGAGGAAGAAAGCCTGATACAACCTGCCGCCGCAAATAAAAAAGAATGAAAATACGTTTACTAGTTCTAACCTTGCTGATTATCGGAGTTCATCAGCATATACAAGCACAATATATGCTGGGAACTACCGGTATGATGAATATTCCTACCGCCGACAGGCAGAAGCCGGGAACTGTGATGTTGGGAGGAAATTATCTGCCCAAACAGATGATGCCTGCACGATTCGACTACAACACAGGAAATTACTTTGTGAGCATCAGTTTCTTTTCCTTTCTGGAACTTGCCTATCGGGAAACTTTAATAAAAGGGGACTATATATCATCCAAGCCTAAATACAATCAGCAGGATCGTTCCTACTCCATCCGGCTGTGTGTGTGGAAAGAAGGAAAGTTTCTGCCGGGAATAGCACTGGGAGCCAATGATCCGATAGCGGATAAAGGAGCCAACACTTTTCAATCTTACTATGGAGTGATAACGAAAGGATTCCATCTGGGAGGAGAGCATTATCTCTCAGCTTCTTTGGGATATTATCTGGAAGGCGGGAAGAACAGTAATACCAAATGGTTCGGCAATAAATACAAAGGTGTATTCGGAGGGATAAGCTATATACCCGCTTTCTGCAAAGAGTTGAAGATGATGGCCGAATATGACTCGGACGGGGTGAATGTGGGAGCAGCTGTCAGGCTGTGGAAACATTTGTCCATGCATGCTTTTACCCACGATTTTACTTGCGTATCGGGTGGTATACGCTATGAGTGTACCCTAATACATTGACGCAATGAGCAAATATTTAATAGCAATCCTCCTTTCGGCATGGAGCATCTCCCTCCGGGCACAAGTGGCCGAAAAACTACAGCAACTGGGAATGGAGAACATACAAACGGTAACGGAGGTGAACGGCAACACAACGATTGCTTTTGAAGACAATGTATATAGAGGTACTTACCGGGGAATAGGCAAAGCCATCGAAGCAGCCATGGAAGGAATGTACGGGGGAAATCTGCAAATGGTGGTGTTGGAGCACAGTATCCCCCAGCTATGCATTACGCTGAGCGATAAGGTGATAACCGAATATAAAGAGAAACAGATTACCATAGGGGAAGTGTACCGACAGATGGGAATCAGTTATGATACCGATGAAGCGATGGAGGTACTGAAAAAGACACACCGGACACTCAATTCATCGGCAGGGAAAGTAGACATTGTGGTCTATCCGGAAGTAAAACTGGAAAACTCCAGCTTTGACCGACTTTATACTTATTATGTCAACCTGGCTCCAGCCGTAGAAATGGCTTTATGGAAAGGGGCGGAACTGACAGCGCAAGTGGTATTCCCGGTAGCGACCAACCTAAAAGGACAATATAAGAAGATACGTCCCGGAGTGATTGCACTATCGCAAGAGTTTTGCTTCGGCAAAGGATTTTTAGGGCGAGTAACCGCAGGAAACTTTACCAACAACCGCATGGGGGCACAAGCGGAGATGAAATACCGCACAGCGAATGGCAGACTGGAACTGGGAGCTATGGCAGGAGCTACCGTGCAATCAGTGCTGACCGACGACGAAGGATGGTATATCAGCCGGAAACTGCGGATGAATGCCGCACTGAAAGCATCTGTGTATGAACCTCGCTTCAATTTGCAATTTGATTTGCAAGCTGCACGTTATCTATATGGGGATTATGGAGTAAGAGGCGACTGCACCCGCCATTTCGGAGAATATGCCATCGGCGTGTATGGAATGTATACCGATGGGGAAATAAACGGAGGATTCCATTTTGCCATCCCTCTGCCCGGCAAGAAGTGGAGCCGTAACCCGGGGGTGCGTGTCAGGCAAGCGGATTATTTTGCCATGGAATACAGTATGGAATCCTGGGGCAGATATGCGGATGAAAAAAATGGGGGGAAACTTATCGCACCCGACCTGATGAGAACCGGAGTAACCGGTTTTTCCAACCGGAATATATACGCTATTTCCTGATAAAGGAAGCAAATAAATAGATTACTAATTTTTAAAAACGAAGAAAAATGAGAACAAGCAAGTTTTTTAAAACAGGTTTGCTGCTGTTTGTAGCAAGTTTGGGGTTAATAAGCTGCGGGGATGACGACAAAGAACCGGAAATTGTAGTTGACCCTGTAAGCGAAAATGTGGAATATTACATTGAAGGTAAAGTAGTAGCGGATAATGCCGCACTGGACGGGGTCAGCGTAACAGCGGGAGAGGCTACCGCAACCACAGACGAAAACGGTCAATATTCACTGACGGTAAAAGATAAGAAAACTTATACGGTGAGCTTTGCCAAGGAGGGATATAGAACTGTTTCTGACGCATCAGTAGAAATAGCTAACAACGCTACCAACAGAAGTCTAGTAACACTGAACGTGACTATGAGCAAGGAGGCGTGGCTGTAGCTGTTGATACTGAAAGTGATAAAGTGATTACAGAAAAAGGAGAAGGGGAAACAGAAGATGCCCTGACCATCTTGACTATTCCCGCCGGTGCCGTATCAACCGCTACCGATGTAACTCTTACTCCGTATCTGGAAGCTGTTGCAACCGATGTGACTCCGGGCAGCAAAGAAGAAGCGATTCCCATGACTAATATTGCTATCAGTTCCAGCCAGGATGCATCCCTAAATCAGGATGTTACCTTGTCTGTAGCCAATGCTAGTTCCAGCGATTATTATTTTGACGAAGTAGAGGTATACGAAAAGACTAACGCACGTGCTATCGGTGACTGGAAGAAATATGCCGACGCCGCTTTTGATAAAGCGACCAACAGCTACATAGCTGCCATCAAAAAGGGAAGTTCACTGAATAAGGATTATTCTATCCGTGTAAAGAGTGAAAAGAATGTCAGCGAAACCAAGAACGATGAAATATTGAAAGAAGACAGCTACAGTAACGCAGGAAATATGAGCGCTACTACTTATGATATTCCTTATACTGCCAAATTAGGATGGGAAATCTCTGCATCCGGACTGGATGAAGGCGCTCTTTCATTGGTGAAAGCTGCCATAGCCGCACAAGAAGGTGGATCGGAAGGTGTATACACCGTAAACAAGACCTTTACAGCCCACGTAAGCGGTGACTATATTCTGTATTTCTCTTGCAAAGCCAAATATGTAGAAAAAGAGTACACTTTCTCTATTGCCGGTAAAAAGGTTACTGTAAAAGTTAAACATTATCTGGGAGTGGAATTTGTTTATACCAACCAAAGTTCAAGTATGCATGGTGGTGGCTCTATAGGCTAAAACAGTCTTTTCAATTAATACAAAATATGAGTAAAAAAGTAGCATTGATTTCAGGTATCACAGGTCAGGACGGTTCGTTCCTGGCCGAGTTCCTGATAGAAAAAGGATACGAAGTACATGGTATTCTGAGACGTTCTTCTTCATTCAACACCGCACGTATAGAACATCTGTATCTGGACGAATGGGTGCGGGATATGAAGCAGAACCGACTGGTGAACCTGCATTGGGGGGATATGACGGACAGCAGCTCACTGATACGCATCATACAGTCTGTACAACCTGACGAGATTTATAATCTGGCCGCACAAAGCCATGTAAAAGTAAGCTTCGATGTGCCCGAATACACAGCGGAAGCGGATGCGGTAGGTACGCTGCGTATGCTGGAGGCGGTACGTATATTGGGACTGGAAAAGAAAACCAAGATTTATCAGGCATCTACTTCGGAACTTTTCGGACTGGTACAGGAAGTTCCTCAGAAAGAGACAACTCCTTTCTATCCCCGTTCTCCATACGGAGTAGCCAAGCAATATGGTTTCTGGATAACCAAGAATTACCGCGAAAGCTATGGCATGTTTGCCGTAAACGGCATTTTGTTCAATCACGAAAGTGAACGCCGGGGCGAAACTTTTGTTACCCGGAAAATTACCCTGGCGGCAGCACGCATCGCACAAGGATTCCAAGATAAACTGTACTTGGGAAATCTGAATTCCCTGCGCGACTGGGGATACGCCAAAGACTATGTGGAATGTATGTGGCTGATTCTGCAACACGATACGCCCGAAGACTTTGTTATCGCCACCGGAGAATATCACACTGTACGCGAATTTGCCACCCTTGCTTTCAAGGAAGTGGGCATCGACTTGCACTGGGAAGGTGAAGGTGTGAACGAGAAGGGTATTGACACAGCTACAGGCAAGGTGCTGGTAGAGGTGGATCCCAAATATTTCCGCCCGGCAGAGGTGGAACAATTACTGGGAGATCCTACCAAAGCCAAAACGTTACTGGGATGGAATCCCCGCAAGACTTCATTTGAGGAACTGGTGGGAATCATGGTGAAACACGATATGAAATTCGTGAAGAAACTCCATCTTAAAGCAAGCTGTTAAATCATTAGTTAAAATTTCAATGGAGAAATCAGCCAAAATTTATATAGCAGGGCACCACGGACTCGTGGGCTCCGCTATTTGGCGTAACCTGCAAGAAAAAGGCTACACCAACCTGACCGGCAGAAGTCACAAGGAACTGGACTTACTGGACGGGGTTGCCGTAAAGGACTTCTTTGACCAAGAAAGACCGGACTATGTAATCCTTGCCGCCGCCCACGTGGGAGGTATCATGGCAAACAGTACATACAGGGCGGACTTTATCTATAAGAACCTGCAAATACAACAGAACGTGATAGGAGAAAGCTTCCGTCACGGAGTGAAGAAATTATTGTTTCTGGGAAGTACCTGCATTTATCCCAGAGACGCACAACAGCCTATGAAGGAGGATGCTCTCCTCACCTCCCCGCTGGAATATACGAATGAGCCATACGCCATCGCCAAAATAGCGGGTCTGAAAATGTGCGAGAGTTTCAACTTGCAATATGGTACTAACTATATCGCTGTTATGCCTACGAATCTGTACGGTCCCAATGATAATTTCAATCTGGAACGCAGCCATGTGCTGCCTGCCATGATCCGGAAAATACATCTTGCCAAATGCTTGAACGAAGATAACTGGGAGAACATACGCTATGATCTGGACATGCGTCCGGTGGAAGGTATAAACGGAGAGAGCAGAACAGAGGAGATACTGGCTATCCTGAAAAGCTACGGTATCAGCAAGGACGGGGTGGAACTGTGGGGAACAGGCACGCCACTGCGCGAATTCTTATGGAGTGAGGAAATGGCGGATGCCAGTGTATTCATCATGGAGCATGTGGACTTTAAAGATACTTACCGTCCCGGCACAAAAGAGATACGCAACTGCCACATCAACATCGGTACGGGAAAAGAAATCTCCATCGCCGGCCTGGCTCATCTGATAGTAAAGGAGACGGGATATAAAGGCAACATTACATTCAATCCGGAGAAACCGGACGGCACTATGCGCAAACTGACTGATGTGACCAAATTGCACGAATTGGGATGGCATCACAAAATAGACATAGAGGAAGGGGTGCACAAGATGTACCAATGGTATCTGGAATATAAAAAGAAATAAAGAACATACGCGTTATGGAAACTCATATCGTTATCATGGCAGGCGGCATAGGAAGCCGCTTCTGGCCCATGAGTACGCCGGAATGTCCCAAACAGTTCATTGATGTGACGGGATGTGGCAAAAGCCTGATCCAACTGACAGTGGAACGCTTTCAAGGGTTGTGCATTCCGGATAATATATGGATAGTGACTTCGGAAAAGTATAAGGAGACAGTAAGGAAACAATTGCCATCTGTGCCGCCTCATCATATACTGACGGAGCCGGTTGCACGTAACACGGCACCCTGCATCACATACGCTTGCTGGAAAATCAAAAAACACCACCCTCACGCCAATATTGTAGTGACTCCTGCGGATGCATTGGTTATCAATACGGATGAATTCCGCCGGGCGATAGCCAAGGCACTGCTGATGACAGATCAAAGCAAGGCCATTGTAACCATAGGTATCAAACCTTGCCGTCCGGAACGGGATACGGATATATAGCCGCAGGAGAAGAGGTGGATCAGGATATAAGGAAAGTGGATGAATTCAAAGAGAAACCGGATTTGAAAACGGCACAGCAATATGTGGACGCCGGGAATTATTTCTGGAATGCAGGGATTTTTTGTATGGAATGTAAAAACCATAGAAGAGGCTATACGCCGTTATGCACCGGGCATCGCCGAGGTGTTCGACAGGATTTATCCGGAGTTCTATACCGAAAGGGAAAAAGAAACCATAGAAGAGCTGTTCCCTACTTGTGAAAGTATATCCATAGATTATGCCGTAATGGAAAAAGCGGAACGGATTTATGTATTGCCGGCAGAGTTCGGATGGTCTGATCTGGGCAGTTGGGGCTCATTACATTCCTTGCTGCCCAAAGATAACCGGAACAATGCCATCGTAGGCGAAAATATCCGATTGTATGAATGTAATAACTGCATTGTACACACACCGCATTTGAAACAAGCGGTGATACAAGGACTGGACGGATATATCATAGCCGAGAAAGAGGGAACCCTGCTGATATGCAAACTGGCAGAGGAGCAGCGTATTAAAGAATTTTCGAAAGCATAAGGAATGATTATAGCAGTTGATTTTGACGGCACAATAGTGGAGCATAAATATCCCGAAATAGGCAGGGAACTACCCTTTGCCATAGAAACGCTGAAAAAACTACAACAGGAACGACACCGCCTTATTCTGTGGAGTGTACGGGAAGGTAAATTATTACAGGAGGCCGTGGATTTCTGCCGGGAGCGTGGATTGGAATTTTATGCCGTAAACAGCAATTATGCGGAAGAAACCCTGGAAAGTGATCATTATTCCAGAAAACTGAAGGCGGATTTGTTTATTGATGACCGCAATCTGGGAGGACTGCCCGAATGGGGGATGATTTACAGAATGATCCATGACAAATGGGGATACGAAGATATTTATCAAAGTTCAGATAATAAAGAAGAGAATAAAAAGCGAAGCTTTTGGAAGATACTTTTTTCCAAGATGTAGAATCCCCGCTTCCGAATGTAGTGATACAGGGGGAAGCCCATAAGAAAACTAATGTTAGATCAGAGGTAAGTACTGTTATCAGCGGATAACGGAAACTTACGAAGTAGTGTTGGTGATACCCGCCTGGGAAGGTAGGTATCACCTTTTTTTGATCTATACCATTAGTATTTGAATACTTGTTCTTTTCCGGGTTCTATGGTCATGGCTTTCATTCCTTTCCGGGTTGGAATGTTCAGTATTCCCTTTCCGCCGTCGGACTTGATACGGATTACTTTCTTATCCATATAGATATGGATATTGCCGTATGGAGTAGGTACTGTTCCTTCCATCCATTTCAACCCGCCCAGACAAGGGGTGACGGAGTATTCCTCGTAACCGGGTTTGGTGGGTTTTACTCCCAGATAGTATTTGCCCAACAAATAGATGGGGCTGGCTCCCCATGCATGGCAGAGGCTCTTGCCGTATGGACGTCCGTACATGGCCAAATGCTGGGTACCTGTTTCTTCGGGATTGTATTTCTCCCAAAAACTGGTAGCTCCTTCTTTCAACATACCGCCCCAATAGGCTTTCATTTCTTTCATTACCGATTCTTGTTCGCCCAAGGCGCACAGCGCTTCCAGTTCATAGAAACGCATATAAGGAGTGGTGATTTTCAAAATACTGTCATTCTGCAATACGGAGTGTTTGATGGCCTGCTGTTTATCGGCATTCAGATAATTGAAGAAGACAGAGAACATATTGGCGTAACGGGTAACGGACTCACTCTGCTTTCCCTGAATACGGTTGTGTACCATCGCTTGTTTCTGCTCATTCCAGAAAGCGGGTTCCAGCTTGGAACGTAAAGCGGAAGCCAGTTTCTCATACTTGGTTTTGTCTGCCGTATTGCCGGCCAGACTGGCACAAAGCGCCATGGTTTCCAAACTTTTGCAGAACAAGACTTGCTCAAAGGAGAGTTCGCCCTTCTTGTCCAGATAACCGTCTGCCCAGTCTACGAATACCCAGTCACCGGTCATACCTTCCACCATACCGTTGGCGTTGGTACGTCCCAATACATAGTCCATCATGCTTTGCATACGCGGATAGAGTTGGGTTACAAAATCTTTGTCACCAGAATACATATAATAATCGTAAATACTGAGAAACCAATAGAAGGTGTAGTCCATAATGGTATTGCTGTGGCTGGTCACAGGGTCTTTTCCACGAAGCAGCCAAATGGTACGTTTCACGGTTTCATTATCGAAGAACAGATAGTAGTTCATCAGATAACTCTGGATGGCATCGCCACTCCATACCCAACGGTCGCGCTTGATGCCGTCGATAAAGAATTCACGGGTAGTAAGGTGCATGGTGTACGCTCCTACTTCCCAAATGCGGTTCAGCTCTTCGTCATTACATTTGAATGAGCCCCGGTACTCTTCGGGCAGGTATTCGTATTGCATGGAAACGTCCTGCATCGTTACTCCCGGATCGCAAGTGACATAGACATAACGGAAAGCCTTGCTATTGTCTAAAGTATATTCATCGTATAGTTTCCGTGTATTCCGGATGGCCAGATCGGTTATTTGCCCCGGCTCTGCCAGCAATTTGTCCAATGTTTCGCAATATTCCGTATCCAAGGCTTCTTCAGGACTTTCACCGTAATAGATATGGATCGTTCCTTTTCCCTTTACATCTTTCAGAGTGATATAACCAAAGGTTTCTTTTCCGAAGTCGTACAATACCCCCTCTTTCCGGGGAGTGGAGGAAACTGCTTTCATCGGTTTTCTAACCAATGAAAACTTGGAAGGCAGTTGGGTGGCTCCGTCAAAGTTCCAACACCCTGCATCCATATAAACGGTAGCAGAAGTATCACTGGCTTTTCCGCTTTCGTCTATCCATTCTTTATCCTCGTAGGTTACTTTCCAAGTTTTGTCCGTATTTACGGTTTTTCCTTTCACATAAATAGTGGGGGGAGTGGACTGATTCCACACTTTGATGTTCAGACTGTGTTTTCCTGCGGGGAGTTTCAAAGTGGAGGGCATACCGAATTGCAGTTTGCCATCCAATTTCACATTGTATTTTCCTTCGGCGGCAATGAAGATCTCTTCAGGTTCCGCCAGGTCCAATTTCTTGCTGAATTCCACTACCACATAATGGCTGTCTGTTTTCCAGAAGGGAGGGAAAAAAGCACCGCGTTCCGTACGGCGGTTGTTCATCTGGTTGCCCAGCCATATTTCATAATCACCCGGATACCAGATCCAGGTCTGGGCGGAGGCGGCAGCACTCAATGCAAGTGCTCCGACTAAAGTGGCAAGTCTGTTTTTCATAATGGTATCACGTTTTTATTTTTCCTTCAAATAGCTATATTCCTTTGTCAGTCCGGCATTTGCCTTGATACTGTCGTTCACCATCGGACCATTGTTTTCCCATGTATTACCCGGACCATTGGCGTTCTTCAGAAACTTCTCTCCTTCCGTCCAGTTGTCCTTGACGGTGATAAATGAAGATCCTTCGTCGGTGTAAAGATAGAACCAATGATTGGGATCGTGTGCATAACCGGGTGAAAAAATGTTAGAAACGCAATTTTCCGTAATCCAGCTATGAGGTTGTGAACCTAATGTATAAATACCGGCTACATCATACATGTGCTTGGCATAGTGATGAATCAGATTGGCGTGCACGCGGTTATTGCGCATACAGTTTACTGTACGTGTCCATCCCCATCCCAAACTGATGCCCGAATAGGATACATCACTGATTTCATTGTGTTCGATATTGATATCACTTACATAACCGGCGCAAATGCCCAAGGTACCCCAGTCTTCATTGGTCACATCATTGATATAATTGTTGGAAATGGTTAGTCCGGTACAGACCTCACGACGGTCGGCAGGATCGTATGGAAGATGTGTTTCGTGAGCGGCAGGACTGAAACTACCCGCCACAATACCGTTTCCGGCAATATCACGGAAAAGACAACCGTTTATACGTCCTCCACCGGTGGCCCATTCATAATCAATACCTGTAGAGCCCAAATGCTGGAAACGGCACTTCTCGAAATCAATATCCTGGGCAGCCTTGACTACGACTGCCGATGCCGGACGTCCCAACCAACCTTGATTATCCAACTTATGATTGTTCTTACGAATCATAGAAGGACGGATTTTATACCCGTCTGTCATGTACATACCTGCCTGAAGAGGAACATGACCTTGCAAAGAGGGACGCATCCAGGTGGTATATTGGAAAGTAACATTGTCAAAACGAATGTGCTTTACCGGACGGTCTATAGTTCCTTCCACCCATACTAAAGTTTCGATGCCGGGAACTACGGCTTTGCTTATCTTCTCTCCTTTCCGAGGATAATAATATATTTTACGGCTTTCAATGTCATGATACCACTCGCCGGGTTCATCCAGCAATTCCATGGCATTGGTCAGATAGAAAGCCGAGTTGTGACCATCCTTAGTCACCATAGGACGCGGCCACGGATGTTCAAACTGGATGCGGCTTTCAGGATTATGGAAACGCACGGCGGCACTGTCTCCCTGTATTTCGACCGACTTGATACGGAGATTTGCCACACACCACATTTCATGAAGGACCATTTCGGCATATCGGCCTTCTGTATTTTCTTTACAGCAGCGGCAGGTACCCACAGTATTTCGTTTTGGGGATCGTTGTTGATGATGCGATACATCTTTTCAAAGTCTGCCACATCCCTTGCACGAACAGCCTTTTGTCCATTGATCCACAGTTGCCGGAAATCCAGCGGACGTCCGTTAAACATAGGGACATCGGCTACCCACAACTTTCCTTGCTTCTTCCAGTTTCTGATTTCCACCCCACCATTCAGAATGGCATTTCCATCCGAAGTGATGACTGTAGGTGAAGCTTCCGTCCCGCTGTCCTCGGGACGAATAAAGACGGGTTCGTACAGATGGTAATCACCTGCCTCCATATGAATGGTGATGCCACCTTTTACACTCTCATCATTAAGACGACGAAGTTCCCTTGCCTGACGCAATGCGGCTGTAAGGGTGGCCTTCGGAGAGTCTTTGGTACCCGGATTCCGGTCATTACCTTTCGGAGATACGAACAAATCGGCTGCTGATAGTGTACAAGCTATCAGCAGCGCAGTAGTGGTTATGAATATTTTTTTCATTTGTAAATCATTAGGAGTAAGTGGTTAGTGATTAGTCCGCGCCAAAGGCATCCATACCGTCATTTCAGCCTTTCCGCGATTTCCCCATGCATAATAAGGAATCAGACGGATATTGACCGGTTTGTCGGCCTTTCCTACCTCGCGGTACAATGTATCTTTCCACGATACCTCATCAACCAGACGGGCAGTACCATCCAACGCGACAATCGGACTGCCTTCAATGATTATTTTTTTCGGGGTCAACCGGATATCGGCAGGTATCAGCACATTATCTATCTTATGTCCGCCTTCTATATCCATACTTTCCAAACAATATACCAACGGGCCACGTTTTACCACTACCTGGTTACGGATTTCTTCGGCCAACGGATTTGCTTCCAGCAATTTTACAGGCATATCCATCACCCATTCCACACAGTCCCCTTTCTTCCAGATGCGGTTTACCTCAGCGTATGTATTCGCTTTCCAAGTTCCTTGCACCGGTTCACCATTTACCTTCAAAGTTGCTTTCTCGCACCAGTCCGGAACACGGAGGAACAAAGAGAATGCTTTCTTTTTTGATGGTTTCGGAGCTTCGGTAACAGTCAGCTTCACAGCACCTTCCCACGGATACTCCGTTTCTTGCATCAGCCCGATCTTTCCCACTTCCTTCAAAGCTGTCGTCAGTGTATTCGCTCCATATAAATTGCAATATACCGCATTCGGAGTCACCGTATAAGCATAGTTCTGGGCTTGACAAACGGTGCGCAGCGTATTAGGCGGACAACAGAAGCAACTGATATACTCGGTACGTTCTTTAGGCCAGCGAAGTGTGTATGGCAAATCCGCACTGATGCGCAACGGGTTGGTATAGAAATATTTCTTTCCATCCAGACTGACACCACTCAACACACTGTTATAGAGGGCAGTTTCCACAATATCCGCATATTTGGCATCGCCCGTCACTTCCAGCATACGCCAGTTGAAAAGCATATTGCCGATATTGGCGCAGGTCTCGTTATGCGCCGTACTATTAGGCAACTGATAAGGACGGCCATAGCTTTGGTGTACTTTCTGAATACTGTCCGGTTCATAGCAGGTACCATCCGGCGAAGTACCGTCATACAGCGCACCGCACGCTCCTGTAACATACATCTTGCGGGTCACAATGTCTTTCCAGATGCTGGTCAGGTTTTTCATCAGTTGGTCTTCTCCTGTTTCGGCATACACATCGGTCACACCGGCATACAGGTAATTGGAACGCACGGCATGTCCCATCGCATTGTATTGCTGACGGAACGGAATACGGTCCTGATTATCATCGGTGCCATTTTCCACCATTCCACGGATATCAATCAGATTCTTGGAAAGTTCCAGATAACGGGGATTCCCTGTAGCACGGTACATTTCCACCACGCCCATATAATGGGAGGGACAAATAGCATTTCTTGCCAGTTCCGCAGAAGCGGTTTCATAGAAATGACAGAGGAAGTCTGTCGCTTTTACGGCAGCATCGAATAAAGTAGTCTTTCCGGTGGCACGGCGATGAATAATACCTGCCATCATCAGATGTCCCAAATTGTAGGTTTCAAAATTCAGACGATTGGCAAATGCACCTTTCTCGTCCTCACCGCCTACTTTGGTACCAATTACCGTCTGTTGCTGTTTTTCCGAATGAGTGTCAATCCCCTTATTCTTTTCCTCAATGATGACAGGGGTATGGATGTAACCGTCCGCACGCTGGGCTTTCACCACATGTTCAATGAAGTGGTCCATCAGTTTATCCAATTCGGGATCTTTCGTGACGGCATACACGGAAGCCACTCCCTCCATCCATTTATACATATCACCATCATGAAAGGGAGGTCCCCAATGTTCGCCTTCGCAAACACCGGCAGCTATTTCAAAGTTACGGAAACCATGCGAAACATCGGGATTGTTCCATGTATCCCACATACTTTGCAAGGAGGTATGGCTATATACATTGAAACGGTCGCCCCAAAAGCCATCTGTCCAATGCACAGCACCTAATTCCGTATTGGCCATCTTGGCAAAACGACTTTGGCTCATATCCGTCAGCCCGCCCGATTGGGCAAATGCTCCCGTAGTTACTCCGGAAGCCAGTAAAAGTAGTAGTCTAATGCTCTTCATAATAATCTGTCACTTATTCTTTTCTTTATAAAGAGAGGACGATAATAAGAAACGTTTGTACTCTATTTATAATTATTTCATATTCTGTATCTTTAGAAAGAGCTTTCATTGGCAGATAATGAAAGTCTGTTTTCAAAAAACGGGTTTCTGATTTTTATTTCAGACACCCGTTTTTTTCAAGTTCTCCAATACTTTCTATCAAAGAACTCCTTTATCCACAATCGTATTATTTCAGTTTGCTCAAATCCAACTCTTTATAAGCCACACGCTGACGGCGCCAGGTATATACGGCATGGAGTTTGCCATCCTTGCCCTGAATGATGGACGGATAAGAATATTGGCTGATAGGGCTGTCTTCCAATGTCATTACATTCTTCCAGTGAATACCATCATCCGAAACCGCCACACACAACGGTGTACGCGGCCCTTTCGGAGTGCCCGGCAATGTACTGAAATCATTATAAATCAATACGTGACGACCATCTTTCATTGTTACGGCATCCGTACCCGAATTATTATTGGGAACATCAAGCAAGGTAACTTTACTCCATGTTTCACCGTTGTCACTGCTCCATGAAGTAGCAATCTGTGCGTTACGTGTACGGCAAAGCACCTGCAAACGCCCATCCTTATGACGCAAAATGCTGGGCTGGATAGCATAAATAGGCTTCTCGCCTTCTCCTTTTATGGCTTCACCGCCTTCCTGATCGTCTACATTGGCTGCATTTGCCTTACGCAAAGCAGTAGGCACACTCATTTCCGCCTCTACAGGACCTACCATCTTCCAAGTCTTTCCTTTATCATCCGAAATTTCAAAATGGATACGCCATCCTCCATCACCTTCTGTACTGGAAGGACAAATAATACGGTCATCCACATACTCCGGCTTATTTTTAATAGGACCTAAGAAACCTTTTGGCAACGGTTCACGTTGGCTCCAAGTTTTTCCACCATCTTTAGAACGTACCAGCCAACCACTCCAATCGGCTACTTTCAATCCTATTTTATAGAACAGGATTAAATCTCCGCCGGGTATTTGGAAAAGCACAGGATTCCAACAAGCCTTGCGGCGTGCCCGGGATTTATCCCCTTTAAACGTAGAAGCCACGGGGCCGGCATCCGCCGGAGTGGATTCTGCTGTAATGCCCGCCAAAACAGCTTGCGGATCATCCAGACTAAACACCCCGTCGGCAGCCAGATAAGGTGCGCTCCATTCCGTCGCACCCTTCGGCTTGCGACATACCCAGATACAACAATCCGGATTACGCTCTTTAGTACCTCCAAAGAAAGAAGCCACCAGGTCTCCGTTCTTCAATTCCACAATAGTAGCGCCATGACATTCGGGAAAAGAAGCTTGCTCGTATAAAAACTGATCTTCCACGATACCTGCACGGTTTTACCTAAAGATGGATCCATACTAACCGAAAAATGATAGTTTCCCGAAGGAACACTCCATACGGTAGAGTTGCCTTCCCGACGTACAAAGGTAACGTCCTTATCCTTTACCGCCTTCTCGTCCAAGGTAGGAAGATAAACCAATGCAGTAGTATTACAAGGAATCGTGATATCCCATTCCAGATGCGTAAGAGTTTTCTTCCAATTACTAATCATCTTACCATATAAAGTGTTGTGCGAAGCTTTGACATAACTCAACTCTTGGATGGAAAAATCCGGTTTAAAGATGATTTGTTTGTAAGCGGGCTGTGCCGGATTAAATCCGGCTAAATCACGGAAATACCAAGTCAATAGATCACCCAATATCATCACATGGTTACAACTGTTCATCCAACGATTGGCGGTATCACCGTTCCACAATTCCCAAATGGCAGTAGCTCCCTTTTCTATCATATAGCCATAACTGGGATAAGTTTTGTTGCTTGCCAACAAGAAAGCAACATCGCCACGCCCCATACGGGTAAGCTCACGCATCATCCAATTCATACCTATCACCCCACTGCTGATGTGACCTTTATTCCGGGTAATAATGCCTGTTATTACATTTTTTTCCACTTCTTCCCTATAGGCTTCAGGCACCATATCGAAAGCCAGTGGCAGGATATTAGCCGTCACTGTATTGTTACCATAGAATATGCTGTCGGGATAAAGAACATGGGGCATTTGTACCGGAGAAGTTCCCTTCTTAACTGTAAGGAAACGGGCATTGAAGCAGTCTTTAATTTTTGCTGCATCCTTCTCGAATTCCTTCGCCTCATCTTCCAAACCTTGCAAACGGGCGAACTTGGCCAGCATTTGCGATACCTTATAATAGTAGGCTGTAGCAATCAGCGCTCCATCCGTCTTGCGGGCAGGGTCCTGACTGTGAATCAATTCCGGTGATTCGGGAGGCATACACCAGTCACCGTATTTATCGGCGTTAATCACTCCATCCTCTGTAGTGAACTCACTGCGTATATGGTGCATCCATTTCTTGATAGCGGCATAATTTTTACGAATAGGTTCGATATTGCCGAACTGTTCATAAACCATATCACAGATTACCGGAAATGTGGATGACCACGTCATTTCCGATGTATAATAATTGTAATAAGCCGGACAAATATCAGGAATACAACCGTCTTCACGCTGCGCTTCACGGATGTCATCCGCCCATTTGGCATAGGTGTTTCCATTATTGAACATGAAACTTTCCCCCCACGTTCCCATAGCATGGTCGCCAAGCCAGGGCTGGCGCTCGTCACGCTGGGGACAATCCAAAGGCACTCCTTTATAATTACTGGAAATCCCCCACCAGGCATTCCGATAAACCCGATTCATGATATCATTGGAACATTCGAAAGTACCGTTATCTTCCAAGTCATCATATACTACTTCAGCAACCAAATCTTCCGCTTTCAGATTTTTATAACCTGTCACTTCTACATATTGGAATCCATGATAAGAAAAACGAGAACTCCAGGAAGTGTTGTTTTCTTTACCGTTGCAGATATAATAATCCGTACTCTGGCTATGGCGGAGATTTTCCACATCCAGTTCCGTACCGTCATTCTTTACCCGTTCGGCATAACGTATGCAAATCGTATCTCCCGCAGCGGCTTTCGCTATGTTAATACGCACCCATCCTGCCATATTCTGACCGAAATCAATCATATAACGGTTACCATATTGCTTGAAGACAGCCGCTTCAGCGTTTTCATCACTTTCATGTTGGGAGCGGTATTGCCACGAAGTGTACCGTACGGCAATGAAACACGTTGCGCTTTCAGCCATTTGGAATCATCATAACCGGGCTGTGTCCAGTTTCCCAATTCCATACGGGCATCGTAAATTTCACCATCGTATTCATTATTGCTACGTATAGGCCCTTGAGCCGTCAAACGCCATTTCTCATCACTGTTGATGCGCTGTATACTGCCGTCGGTATATTCTATAATCAGATTCAAACGTAACTTGGGGTAACCAAAAGTAGGAATCTTATAAGGTTTGTAATTTTGACGCATAGTGTAGAAACGTCCGTTGCCCAGGGTCACTCCGATGGCATTGTCGGCATTTCCTCCGGCAACCTGTTTAGTGACATCAAAAGAATTGTAAAGCACAGTACGACGATAATCACTTGGAGCCGGCGCCAATACCTGATCACCTATCCGCTGACCGTTAATGAACAGTTCGTACATTCCCAAACCACACAAATGAAGGGTAGCATACTTTATCTCCTTGGCTTGCGTTTTAAATTCCGTGCGTAAATAACGAGAGCTCAAACGGCTGTGTGAATCTTCCCGATCCCATGCAAACGCAGCGTCCCAACCTATCCATCGTCCTCCCCAATGAATCTCACCTAAAGGTCCCATCCCCCATCGGGCAGGCTCGCTCCATTCTGTCTCACCTCGATTGGTATAGCTTCTCACTTTCCAGTAAACACGCTGATTGCTTTTCAAACGCTTCCCTTGATAAGGAATCCATACGGACGCATCGGATTCCACTTTTCCGGAATCCCACAAATCCCCTTTATCCTGTGCTAAAAGTTCAGGAGAAGAGGCAACCAAAATCCGGTAGGCGGTCTGCATCACATTTCTTTGAGAAGATTCCAGCCGCCAGCTCATACGAGGGACAGCAGTATCCAGCCCCATGGGATCTACCATCTGCTCGGTACGCAGGCCGGTAACCGAAACATCCGCTGCTTTCAACCACAACGGAAGTGCCAAAAGAATGATTAATAATACTTGTTTTTTCATGATATGCATATTTCTTACTTATTCCATTTCTGTATGGCATCCGGCAAGGCTGTCCAAGCTTTCTGCACATAATCCTTCGCAGAATCCACAACAATCAGAACCTGATCATTGCCGCTCAGATAACCGCTATCATGCTGGAAAGGAGTGACTTTACTGTCAAACTCACCGATATATTCCAACTTACCGTCCTTCGCGCTATACCACCATGCATTCTTTTTCGCACCGCTGATTTTGCTCAAATCGATCTGCATAGGACGTCCTGAGTAATTGTAAACCAGCAAATAGTCATTTCCACGGGTAGCGATGGCACGGTCATAGCGTTCGCCGTTAGTTCCTGCAATCACACTCTGATCGGGCACACGTTCAAAGAAAGGAAAAGTCAGCATCAAGTTCTTCAGATATTTCATCTGATTGAAACCGGGGTCTTCCAAAGCATCCCACCATGCTTTCTTACGTCCGTCGGCACCGAAAGAGGCTCCATATCCGGGACGGATAAATTGCATGATATCATTATGACCGTATGAGTGCCCGAATGATCCGGCGAATACCGACCAATAGGCATAACGACGCACATCGTGCTGATTCCAACGGGTTTCATTGGGATCATGCAGTCCCTGTGGAATGTCTTCATAAATAGGTTCATCATCAATTACCGGTTTCAACGGAGTCTTTGCCTGACTGGCTTCCACAAAACGCCAGTTATCTTCTTCCGTATTCTCTTCGATAGGATAGTCACCATCACCATTACGCTGCCCGTAACGACGGTGTCCGCTTTGGAACATATTGAAATCCAGCCATTCGCGGTCATTAAACCAAGTAGCCGACGTGGTACGTCCACGCGGATGGAAAGTCATCAGATGACCTTTGTCTATGCTACGGATACTGTTTGCCAACGCATCCCATACCTCCGTCTTATTATCACCACGGATATCCCCTCCTATCATCCAAATAATATTCGGCTCATCCTTGTAACGTTCCGCAAGAAATTTACCGTATGCCACGGCTTCTTTTTCATTCATCAACCCTTGTTCCACGGGAGTTCCCCAAATACATACCATCCCTATATAGATGCCCCGTGAAGCAGCACTTTTAATAATATAGTCCATGTGGTCCCAATATCCATAAATCCCTTTGCGGTTGATATCCTTGAAATTAAAACCGTCTATCATGGAATACTGACCGTAAATATTCATGGAAGGCACACCGTTCAATACCTGCACCTGCACCATGTTATATCCGGCATCCTTGCACTTATTCAGATAGTAAGAAACCTCGTCACGATTCAAGCGTTGCGGCATCAGCCATCCAGTTTCACCCAACCAGAAGAAAGGTACTCCATTTTCATGCTTCAGGTAGCGTCCCTCCTCGGACACCACCAGTTTGCCATTCTTCCAGGGAATATACGTTTTCGCTTTCTGCGCCGGCAAGGAAGTAGAGTAACATAGCAATAAAGCCAATAAGGAAAGTAATGCGTGTCTGTTCATCATTGTATTTTCAAATTCGTTTATTAATTAATTAACAATCTCTAAACAAGAGCTTTTATCAAAACAACAAGGTGTTAAAAAAAGGTCCTTATGTTTTTTAAAAAAGGCGGTTATCTTTTTTAAAAAGCTCTTGATCTTATGAGAAAAGATGAAGACTTTTTTGACAAATGTCCTCATCTTTCTCAGATTATTCCTACTACTTCATTTTCTCATATTCAATAGCCGCCAAAATAAAGGAACCTACTGACTTCGGATCATTCTCTATTACCGGCTCACCTATATAATAAGCAAAACTTCCATCCCGGTTTCCTTTACCGCCTAATCCGGCAACAGCACAACAGTTGGTAATAGTGTACGAACCATCAGGTTCTTCTTTAATGAATTGTTTGATCAGGCCATTAAAACCACGTTCTGCAGCCATCTTATATTCCGAAGAAATATATCCTTTATTCACTGCTTTACACAAGAAATACACAAAAAGCGATGAAGCAGAAGATTCCAAATAGTTTCCTTTACGGTTATTTTGGTCAGTCACCTGCCACCATACCCCTGTTTCAGGATCTTGATATTTTACAATACCTTCGGCCAACATATTTATGATCGTCATTATACTGTCACGTCCTTCGAACTGCGCCGGCATATAATCCAATACATCCACCACGGCAGCGGCATACCAGCCTATACTGCGGCTCCAGAAATTGGGTGAGCATCCGGTTTCCTTATTTGCCCAATTTTGTGTCTTGCTCTCATCCCAACCATGATAAAACAAACCGGTTTTAGGATCATACGTTTTACGGGCAATCAGCTTTATTTGATTCACAATATCGGCATTGACCGTAGTATCCTTGAATACGTTACCATATTGAGCCAAATAAGGAGAAGCCATGAATATACCATCCAGCCACATTTGATGCGGATATATCAGTTTGTGCCAGAAGCCACCTTCACTGGTACGGGGCTGTTCGGTCAGTTGTTTACGAAGAGTATCCATCGCCACCTTATAACGCCCGTCTCCCGTCTTTTCATAAAAATCGAATAAAATCTTTCCGGCATTGATATTATCAATATTAAAAGAAAGATATTTCATGGTCTTTATCTTACCGTCAGTGTCTATCAGACTGTCTGCATATATTTTTGCATAATTATAATAGGCTGTGTCACCGGTGTGTTTCCATTCCTCCAACATGGATTTCACCACCAGTCCGTGCGTATAGCCCCAACGAGGCTTTTTCGCTTTTTCTATCATCCAAGGCTCAGGGAAACGTTGCATTTCCGACTGAGCCATACGTTCGCTCCATTTGATTTCTTCGGTCTGTTTAGGAGTGGCAGTACATGCACACATTCCACCTACCAGCAACAATGAGCAAATAATGTTTAATCCTGTTCTTTTCATATTTCTTCTTTTTACTATTTTTCATCCTTACAATCAGTGCAAGAATCATCACTTACCTAAGAATATATATTCTTCACCTGCTTTGGTTTCCAGATCATAAAGATAAGTTTTTTTCAACTCAACTTTATTCAATTTCGCTTCTTTATTTATAATCGGTTGCAAGATTTCGGGTATGGCATACAATTTATTCGGATTCTCCCCTTTTGCCTTTCTCAGCCCTTTGCCTGCCAGCGGATTTAAAGAACGCAAACGACAGTTCCCCCCATTACGGGATTTCACCACCAACCGGCTCACTTTACCATTCTTCCAACTCAAATCCAATTCAAAACCTCCACGAGCTATAATCCCGTTCACGCTTCCTTCTTTCCATTGCGCCGGCAATGCGGGAAGTAAATAAATAAAACCATCGTGGCTCTGCATCAGCATTTCTACGATACCCGCTGTACAACCAAAATTACCGTCAATCTGAAAAGGTGGATGGGCATCAAACAAATTAGGATAAGTTCCTCCTTTTTTCTTCTCGTTACGTACGAGAGTCAACTGATCGGTTATCAGTTTATAAGCATGATCACCATCCAACAGACGAGCCCACAAACATACCTTCCATCCCATACTCCATCCGGTAGACGGATCGCCACGATGGATCAGCGAAGTACGTGCCGCATCAAACAATTCGGGAGTACGGTAAGGAGAAATCTGATTACTGGGGAACAAACCATAAAGGTGTGATACATGACGGTGCACATCCTGCGGATTGTCCCAATCTGTCATCCATTCCTGCAATTGCCCCCAACGTCCTATCTGCATGGGTGCCATTTCCTTTAAACGCTGTTCCAAATGGGTGGCAAATTCAGCATCCGTACCCAATAATCGGGCGGTAGTGATTATCTGATTCCATAAATCGAATATCAGTTGGTTATCCAAAGTACACCCGGCAGCCGTAGTCGCTTTTCCATTACTGCCCGCATGAGTATTCTCCGGAGAATTGCTCGGGCATACCACCAACCAGTTATGTAACGGTTCCTTCACCATTATTTCATCAAAAAACTTACCGGCTTCTTTCATGATAGGATAAGCCGAACGGAGAAACTCCATATCGCCTGTATAAAGATAACGTTCCCACAAATGACGGCACAGCCAAGCTCCACCCGTAGGCCATAATCCCGACGGAGCCTTGTCTATAGCTCCGGTAACACGCCATATATCCGTATTGTGATGCAATACCCAACCATCCGCCCCATACATAATCTTTGCTGACTCACGCCCTGTTTCACTCACTTCACGAATCAGCTGTATCAAAGGCTCGTGCAATTCGCTAAGATTCGTCACTTCGGCCGGCCAATAGTTCATTTCAACATTGATATTACAAGTATATTTACTATCCCAGGAAGGAAATAATTTATCATTCCAAATGCCTTGCAAATTAGCAGGCTGCCCACCCGGCTGTGAAGAACAAATCAACAGATAGCGGCCGAAACGGAAATAAGTAGCTACCAGAAAATCATCCTTCGTTTCCTTGAAATTCTGCACACGCATATCAGTGGTTACCCCTGCATATTTGTCTATACCTAAATCCAAAGAGACACGGTCCATATATTGCTTGAAAAAATCAACATGTGCCTTACGTGATGTCACATAATCCTTACTTACAGCCCGGCGCAGATAGTTCTTCGCACGCTCCACTTGGTTACCTGTTATATCCTTATAATTAGTAAAGTTGGTAGCAATGGAAATATAAATCACAGCCTCATCCGCCCCTTCTATACTCAAGACTCCGTCACGACAAGCCTGGGTCCCTCCTTGACTACGTGCAGTCATACGTCCCTGAAATTCGACTTTCCCTTTTAGCCCCTCATGCCAAGAAGATACGCCCGAAAGGGTAACCTCCTCCCCTTCCGTCGAGACCATCACATCCTGATGCGGAGTAGTAAGATTGGCATTACAAGTAATCTTTCCGGGTTGGCTGGCAGTAAGACGCACCATAACTACCTGATCAGCAAACGAAGTCAATGTTTCACGCTGATAAGTCACCCCGTCCACCTTATAACGTACAATGGTACGAGCTGAGTCCAGGCTCAGTTCCCTATAGTAATCGGAATAACGTGTATGCCCCGGAAAAGAAATATGCAGATCGCCAAACGATTGATAGGGCATACCACTATTGGTTTTCGCCATTATTTTCTCAGTAGCCAATGTTTGTGCTTCAAGATATTTTCCTTCGAACACCAACTGGCGCACTTTGGGAATATATTCCAACGCATTGGGATTAGCATTATTATTGGGACGTCCTGCCCAAATAGTTTCTTCATTCAACTGGATATGCTCCACACCGGGATTGCCGAATACCATCGCTCCCAACCGCCCGTTACCCAGCGGAAGTGCTTCAGTCCAAACTTGAGCGGGTTCATCATACCACAGTTTATATTCTTGTGCGGCAGCCTGCAAGTAAGAACTTGCCCATAACAGCCCCCCCACTATCCATTTTATTTTCATATTGATCTCTAGCTTTTATTAAAGGGAGACGAAAAATAAAGACGGATGTACTCTATGGAAAGAAATAAAAAAGTAAATATCATGAAAAAACTTTCCCTAGTACCTCAACAAATCCGGCTTCTCTATTGTTATTAAAATAAAACCATCTTATAAAATTAGAACTATATGAAAATAGCAGAGATTAAAGGAAGAGAGATTTTGGACTCACGTGGTAATCCCACTGTGGAAGTGGATGTTATATTGGAATCAGGGATTATGGGCCGTGCCTCTGTCCCATCGGGTGCGTCAACCGGTGAACATGAGGCTTTGGAATTACGTGATGGCGACAAGACCCGTTACGGAGGCAAAGGCGTATTAAAAGCTGTAGAAAATATAAATACTCTTATCGCTCCGGCATTGAAAGGAATGGACTCTATGGACCAACGTGGTATTGACAAAGCCATGCTTGATCTGGATGGAACTCCAACTAAATCAAAACTGGGCGCAAATGCTATTTTGGGCGTATCCCTAGCCGTGGCAAAAGCTGCAGCCAATTATTTGGATATTCCTCTTTACAGATATATTGGCGGAACAAACACCTATATCATGCCTGTTCCAATGATGAATATCATTAATGGAGGCTCACACAGCGATGCCCCTATCGCTTTTCAAGAATTTATGATTCGTCCTGTCGGTGCTAAAACATTCCGTGAGGCCTTGCGGATGGGCGCAGAAGTATTCCATGCTTTAAAAGAGGTATTGAAAAAACGCGGACTAAGTACAGCCGTAGGAGACGAAGGTGGTTTTGCCCCTGCATTGGATGGCACCGAAGATGCTTTGAATTGTATCCTTGCCGCTATCGAAGCTGCCGGATATGAACCGTTTAAACATATCACCATCGGCTTGGATTGTGCTTCTTCCGAATTTTATCATGACGGCATCTATGACTATACCAAGTTTGAAGGCCCAAAAGGGGAAAAGCGCAGTGCCGCCGAACAGGTTGCTTATCTGGAAAAATTGAGTTGGGACTACCCCATTGATTCGATAGAGGATGGTATGGCAGAAAACGACTGGGAAGGATGGCGCATGCTGACCGAGCGTCTGGGCAATCGCTGCCAGCTGGTAGGTGATGACCTGTTCGTTACCAATGTGAAGTTCCTGGAAAAAGGAATCAGTGAAGGTTGTGCAAACTCTATCCTAGTAAAAGTAAATCAGATCGGTTCGCTGACCGAAACTCTGGATGCTATTGAGATGGCTCAACGTAACGGCTATACCACTGTGACCAGCCACCGTTCCGGTGAAACGGAAGATGCTACCATTGCGGACATCGCCGTAGCCACCAATAGCGGACAGATTAAAACCGGTTCACTGAGCCGTAGCGACCGTATGGCGAAATACAACCAGTTGCTCCGCATTGAAGAAGAATTGGGCAACCGTGCCGTATATGGATATAAAAAAATAGCACGCAATTTTAAAGCGTAAGCGGTTTGTATCCCCAATTCCATAAACGAAGAATGCCTCAAGACGGATCGTGATGATTCCGGCTTGAGGCATATTTTGCACTATTATTTAATCACAACAGGGTTACAATGTTTTTCCTCCCATTCCTCCACCGTCATGGTTTCCGATGAAAAACTGATACCAATTCCCGTAACTTTGCACGTATCTGTCAGATAAGGCTTAGCATATCCTTTGTCCTCTATCTGCTGTAAAGCTTCAGCAGCCGTACTATCCAGTTTAAGCTCAAATATATATACATAATCCTTTGTTTCCAATATACAGTCCACTCTTCCTCTTGCCCGAGTTTTTTCCACATGCAATTGACAATATAGCTTTCTGCCGCCTCAGCTGTCTTTATCGAGCCGTGAAAATCATACGGTATTTCAGACCTTACACAGCCGGCATTCCACAACACAAGAATATTTTTCTTTCAATCCCTCCAAATTCATCCCCGTAAAATAATCCTCTATAAACTCCCATCGCTGCTCGTCACTTAACTTCGTATTGCCAAAGAACAGCCGGAACAACTCTATCTGTTCCTGGAATATTTTCTCATTATTCTCTAGCACACGATTCTGATAGCTCCCCGAGGTAGCTTCCTTTTTCAATATCTCCGCATCATGGACACGCACTCCAACGGAAGGAACCCCTCCCTCTACGGTAAAGTCCACCACATTGAGCATAGACAGCAAGTTGAGCAGCATATTGAGATCGGAGAACGGAGTGACATAGAACAACAGCCGGCCTCCTTTCTTCCCTGTAATACGCTGGGCACACAACTTCTGGTAACGGGACAATAACAAATCAAAACCACGGGTAACGGTAAACATCAGTTTGTCTTCATCTTTCTTCTTGGCACTGGTGATGTAACTCACACTTCTGCCCTCCTCTACCCTGGACTCCAGTAAAGAAGTGATAAAACGCTTGGCAGAAGGAACATCCATATCGTACGCCGCAAAAATACTACGCAAATCGTCCTCCTCGAACTTTCCTTTATTACCATACAGACTCACCGTCAGTAAGTCTTTCAAACTCTTCAAGAGACTTGCCAGCTTAAAGCAGATATCCGCTGCACTCTCTTTTAACAAGACATCATGCTTCCCCACAACAGCCGCACGAACTCCCTCAAAGAGATTTCCATTGTATAAATCGCGCTTAAACTCACGATACCCCATCTCCGAGAAACAATTTTCCCACAAAGATTCAAAAGCCACCTTATAGACTCCTTCAACCCCTTCCACGGGAACCATATACTGCTTGTATTTTTTACGGAAAGCGGCATCACCCGTCTTTTCCTGTACATAGCCATCGGCAAACAGAGTCTGTGAATTGATTTCAACAGGAGAACCGCCATGCCGGAAACTCAGATCCTCTTCTATCCATAACAAAGCCGTCTTGATGACTTGCTCCAAATCCGATTCATATTCCAGCTTGTTCTTTTTACGAGGCAGCCTCACTGCAAATTCAAAATCGGATAAAGACATCTGCATTTCATCACTACAGCCTTTCATCAGATATATTTCCCATACTTTCTTCAGAATCATCCCCAACTGTTCCTGGGAGATGGCACCTGCAGAATGCAGGCGTTTCATATAATAAAAGTCGCGTTCATTAAAGTCCGTCGCTGCCACACCAGAAATGTTCTTATCACGGGCTGCACGGCCAATCTCCTGAATATAATCGACAAAGGTACCGGATGGAGCCACATGATACACACGGTCAATATCGCTGATATCCACCCCCATGCCAAAAGCTTTCGTAGCAACGATTATTTTTTCTCACCCTCCTTAAAAGCTTGTATAATTTCGGCTTTTTGCTCTTTATCCTTTTTACCATAATAAGATGCCACCCAATGCCAGTTAGCCGGATACACCCAAGTCTTCAGTTTCATATCTATACCTCCGGCAAAAGGATAATAAATAATAGTCTTATGCCCGTCCAGAAAATCCTCCACCCGGGCGGCAACAGTACGTTGCTTGGCCTTATCGTAGGTCTCTCCCTCCTCTATGGTCATGGCGGTAATGTCAAAGCCAATATTTTCACGCTTCACCGTGCCCACATACAAGGCACACGGAGCAAGATGCAACGACCGGATGGTATCAAAAATCATATCGTTCCCACCTTTGGGATTCCACACAGCAGTGGCTGTCAATGCAAAAACAGGGAATACATATCCCAACGCATTCTTTAAAGCTTCCAGATGACGCCCTAGAAACCAATAATCCACCCGGAACTCTTTACCCCAAGTAGTCACGGTATGAGCCTCGTCAACTACTACCAATCCAATGCGGCGTTCACCTACGAAATAACTAATATCATACGCCAACAATAATTCAGGGGAAAGATAAAAAAGATCAACCTCCCCGTCACGGACACGACGATATACTTCGTTCTTTTGTTCAGGTGAAAGATCGGACGAAGCATACGCCACACGTTCATATCCTAACTCCTGCAACGCCTCAACCTGATCCACTATCAATGCTTTCAGCGGAGAAACCACAAGAGTAAGAAGCTTATATTCATTACCCAGATAAATGGCAGGGAGCTGAAACAACAATGATTTTCCAGCTCCGGTCGGAGCAGTCAGGAGCAAATTATGAACAGACGAATCACCCTTGATCCCTTTTTCAGCTTCCATGATGACTTCCTCAATTAATTGCCCTTGAGACAATTGCAATTTTTCCTTACCTTTGAACAAGTCATCATAAACTTCTAAATTACGGAAATCTTCATATCCGTACACTTCCTGCAAAAGAACCTTTACCGCTTCACGGCATTTAGACGGCAATACTCTTGCCGCAATCTGTGACTCTATCATACAAAAGAACTCTTAAATAACGGTTGTACCAACCTTAAAACTAATATCAGCGCAAATATAATAAAAAAGCGAGAAGAATGAAGATTTCTTCGTCCTTCTCGCTTTTCTGAGCCTCTTGTCGGATTCGAACCAACGACCCCGAGATTACAAATCACGTGCTCTGGCCAACTGAGCTAAAGAGGCGGGTGGGTAAGCTTACTATATCGCGCCGCTACAACCAACTACCTTTGCTGCGATCAAGCCCTGGAGGATTCATCAGGAGCTGGCCGTATAGGACTTACCCATTTTTGTTTTGCGAGTGCAAAGGTAGACATTATTTTCAAAACTACAATACTTTCGAATATCTTTTTTTTGATTTTAGCAGAAAAAATACATTTTCACCCATAACTATAGGACGGATTCCCGTAAAAGAAGTACTTTTGTGCACTTATTAATAAAGAATGACGAATTATAAACCGACTTTGCAGGAATGCGCCATGCGCTATGGTACGGGCATGGGTCTTTTATGGGCCTTCAAATTCATGCTCTTCCCACTAGGATTGAGAATACCTTTCCTACAATTACTTTTTATAGTCTTAACTATAGGAGTACCCTTTTTAGGATACATATTTGCCAAAAAGTTCAGAGAACGGCATTGTGGCGGAAGCATCACTTTTTCACGTGCGTTTCTATTCACTACCTTTATGTATATGTTCGCCTCTCTATTTGTAGCGGTAGTGCATTACATCTACTTCCGCTATATAGATGGCGGGTTCGTATTCGAGGCATACCGCTCCATCTTAAATCAGTTCAAAGAAACTGCCGGACCCGAACTGACAACCTCACTAAACCAATTTGAAGAAGCGATAGATTTACTGTCGGGACTTACCCCGCTGGAAATGACATTTCAACTGATATCACAAAATATGTTTTACGGGATGCTAATGGCTATCCCTACGGCATTGATCGTGATGCGTAAAAAGAAAAATGAATAAAAGATGGATATATCTGTAGTTATTCCTTTGTATAACGAAGAAGAATCTTTGCCGGAACTATTCGCATGGATTCAACGTGTAATGGATGCCAACCACTTCAACTATGAAGTTATTTTTGTCAATGACGGCAGCACCGACCACTCCTGGCAAGTGATTGAGAAACTACGCTCGGAATCGGACAACGTAAAAGGTATTAAATTCCGCCGGAACTACGGCAAGTCCCCTGCTTTGTATTGTGGTTTTGAAAAGGCGCAAGGTGATGTGGTGATTACAATGGATGCCGACTTGCAGGACAGCCCGGACGAAATACCGGAATTATACAGAATGATTACAGAAGACGGCTACGACTTAGTATCAGGATACAAGCAAAAACGCTATGACCCGTTATCAAAAACCATTCCGACCAAACTATTCAACGCCACAGCACGTGCCGTCTCAGGCATCAAGAATCTGCATGACTTTAACTGCGGACTAAAAGCTTATCGTCGTGATGTTGTAAAGAACATCGAAGTATACGGTGAAATGCACCGCTATATCCCCTATCTGGCAAAGAATGCAGGTTTTCCTAAGATAGCCGAGAAAGTAGTACACCATCAGGCACGGAAATTCGGTAAAACAAAATTTGGCGGATTAAACCGTTTCTTCAATGGTTATCTAGACCTCATCACTCTGTGGTTTTTATCCAAATTCGGTATCAAGCCGATGCACTTCTTCGGGTTTATGGGATCATTGATGTTTATTCTTGGTTTCATTTCCGTCATTATCATCGGAGCAAACAAACTATATGCCTTGTCACATGGTTTACCTTATATATTAATTACTGATTCTCCTTACTTCTATCTGGCCCTAACTTTGATGATTTTGGGAACCCAACTGTTTCTGGCAGGATTCATAGGAGAACTGATAGCCCGGAATGCTCCTGAACGCAATAATTATAAAATAGAGAAAGAGTTTTAAAATGAAGAGACTACCAGCCATTATCTTATTGCTCCTGATTACCGTAAGCACCTTGATGCAAAGCTGTGGGGAAAGCGATTGTCCGCTTACCACCAATTCCTTTGCCCATTTCGACTTTCTGGATGCAGAAACACACCAAGCTGTGAAATTCAGTCCAGCTTTTGACGTCACTGGATTTATCACTACCGATGTGATTGTACGTGACACACTGGAAGATGGAACTATTAAGGAAACTGTAGTAAAAGACTCATTGATGAATGACACGATATTCAATAAAGCGGAAAGCAGTATGAGCCTGCCTTTGAGTTATACATCAAAAACTACCTACGTATTGCATTATACGGAAAAGATGCGTGACACCATCATACTCATTCACCAGAATATCCCCTACTTGCAGAATATAGAATGTGGCACCATGATGTTTTATAAAGTGGAAGACATTAAATACACCACTTATAACTTAAAATCTATCGAGACTGTAAATCCGGACATCAATAATGAAGAAAAAAAGAATTTCAACATATATTACGTTGTTAACGCTACTGAGTAGTATGCTATTGTACAGCCCCACACTGGCGGCACAAGAAAAAAAAAACAACCACTAGAGGAAGAAAAAGGTACCTTTCTATCAGGGAACTACTATCGGTATAGATATATTTGGCTTGGGAAGCAAAATTTTTGGAGGTGACATTACAAGTACAGAAATCAGCGTAGAGGTCAATTTGAAAAACCGATTATGTCCCCGTAGCCTGAAATTGGATATGGAACCACCGACACTACTGATGACGGTACCAATATACATTATAAAGCCTCAGCTCCCTATTCCGTATATGGTATGAACTAACAACTTCATTTTCAGAAGTTCCCAA